>ODAI011999947.1_pt1 | contig 29148 bp, 25 predicted proteins | sample 1539321 | NCBI WGS metagenome assembly ODAI01 (sample SAMN02144231, study PRJEB22623) | gut metagenome | biome: sheep rumen | host: Ovis aries | place: New Zealand
AAATTGAAGAATTGAAAAATTGAAGAATTGAAGATAATATGAACCGTCAACAACTCATACAGCAGATTCGCGAGAAGCAGTCGTTTCTCTGCGTTGGTCTGGATACAGACCTGAACAAGATTCCACAGTGTATCATCGACGAGGCGAAGACCAAGGACGGTGAGGACTATCTCTTCCGTGCCCTATGCGAGTTCAACGCCCTCATCATCGATGCCACAGCCCCTTACTGCGTGGCCTACAAGCCCAACCTGGCCTTCTACGAGGCTTACGGCGTGGATGGCATCATGGCTTTCGAAGCGACTGTTGACTACCTGAAGGAAGAATATCCCAACCACTTCATCATCGCTGACGCCAAGCGCGGCGATATCGGTAACACATCGAAGATGTATGCCAAGACCTTCTTCGAGGAATATGATGTCGATGCCCTCACAGTGGCTCCCTATATGGGCGAAGACTCTGTCACGCCCTTCCTGGGGTATGACGGGAAATGGGTGATCCTGCTAGCGCTGACCTCGAACAAAGGCAGTCACGACTTCCAACTGACGGAGGATGCTCAGGGAGAGCGCCTCTTCGAGAAGGTGCTTCGCCAGAGCCAGCAGTGGGGCAACGATGAGAATATGATGTATGTCGTAGGTGCCACTCAGGGTCGCATGTTCGAGGATATCCGTAAGGTGGCACCCAATCACTTCCTGCTCGTACCGGGCGTGGGGGCACAGGGTGGTTCGCTGCAGGAAGTATGCAAATACGGCATGACGAAGGACTGTGGTCTGCTCGTCAACTCCTCGCGCGGCATCATCTATGCCAGCAATGGTGAGAATTTTGCACAGGCAGCGGCTGAAGCAGCGAAAAAACTCCAACAAGAAATGGCAGAAGAACTAAAGAAGGCAGGTTTCTAAGACCTGCCTTAATACTATAAGGATGAAAGAAGCCAAGATTATCAACGATCCTGTCTTTGGGTTTATCAAGATACCACGCGGCCTACTCTATGGCATCGTAGAACATCCGCTGTTTCAGCGACTGAACCGCATCAACCAGTTGGGACTGGCCTCAGTGGTCTATCCCGGTGCCCGCCATACAAGGTTTCAGCACTCACTGGGTGCCTTCCACCTGATGTCGGAGGCCGTGCTCTCCCTCCAGCAAAAGGGCATCTTCATTTTCGATACCGAGGCAGAGGCCGTCGAGGCTGCCATCCTCATGCACGACATTGGGCACGGTCCGTTCTCACACGTCCTGGAGAACACACTCATACACGGCATCTCCCATGAAGAAATATCGCTGATGATGATGGAGGAGATTAACCGCCATTTCAATGGACAGTTGAACCTTGCCATCTCCATCTTCAAGGGAGAATATGGCAAAAATTTCTTACACCAACTTATATCCAGCCAATTGGATATGGATCGTCTGGACTACCTCCGTCGGGACTCCTTTTACACAGGCGTGACAGAAGGCAATATAGGATCTGCGCGTATCATCAAAATGCTCAATGTGGTGAACGATTCGCTGGTCGTTGAACAAAAGGGTATCTACTCTCTGGAAAACTACCTGACCACCCGAAGGCTGATGTATTGGCAGGTTTATCTACACCGTACGAGTGTAGCGTACGAGAAAGTTCTGGTAAATTTACTTACACGCGCCAAAGAATTGATGAGGAATGGCCAAGATATCTTTGCCTCACCAGCCCTACACTACTTCCTTCGCCATGACGTTGACGCAGAATGGTTTGTCACTCATCCTGAAGCATTAGTCAACTATGAGGAACTTGACGACTCGGACATCTGGAGTGCCATGAAGGCGTGGAAGCACCACGACGACAGGATTTTATCTACTTTGGCTACAGATATGCTTGACCGCCACATCTTCAAAGTGGAAGTCTCCGAGGCACCAGTAGAAGAAGACTATATCCAGTCGATTGCCAAAGAAATCGCCACGAAGATGGATATCACACCAGAAGATGCCAGAAACTACATGATGAGTGTAAACACCATCTCCAAGGACATGTACAACGTCGATGACGACAGTATCGCAATCCTATACAAAGACGGCACCATCAAGGACGTTTCCGAGGCTTCCGAATTGCTAAATGTTCAATTACTTTCTAAAAAAATAAGAAAATATTATCTCTGTTATCAACGGTTTAAATAATTTTTGCTATCTTTGCAAAATAATTAAGACGAATCACGATTTATGGAATTTACAGCCAAACAGATTGCAGAATTCATACAAGGCCGTGTGGAAGGTAACGAACAGGCTACCGTCAGCACTTTTGCCAAGATTGAAGAAGGGGTTCCCGGAGCCATTTCCTTTCTGTCGAATCCCAAATACACGCATTATCTATACGATACGAAATCAAGTATCGTACTTGTGAACGAGGACGTCGAACTGGAGAAGCCCGTCAGTGCTACGATCATACGCGTCAAGAACGCCTATGAGTGCATCGCCAAACTCCTCCAACTCTATGAGTCGATGAAACCCAAGAAGACAGGCATTGACCCGTTGGCCTCCATTTCTCCCAAGGCCACGATTGGGAAGGACGTCTTTATCGGAGCCTTCGCCGTTATCGGTGATGGAACAGTGATTGGAGACGGCACGCAGATATTCCCCCACACCGTCATTGGCGATGGAGTCACCATTGGCGACAATTGCCTGCTCTATCCCAACGTCACGATCTACCAAGGTTGCAAGTTAGGGAAGAACGTCACCATTCATGCAGGAAGTGTCATTGGTGCCGACGGTTTCGGATTTGCACCAAACACAGGAGGCTATGACAAGATTCCACAGATAGGCATCGTCATCATCGAGGATAATGTGGAGATTGGCGCCAATACCTGTATCGACCGTTCCACCATGGGGCAGACGATTATCCACCAAGGGGTGAAACTTGACAATCTCATTCAGGTGGCGCACAACTGTGAGGTCGGCGAGAATACTGTCATGTCGGCACAAGTAGGACTGGCAGGTTCGACCAAAGTCGGCGCATGGTGTATGGTTGGTGGACAGGCAGGATTCTCTGGCCACATCCACATTGCAGACAAGACCTTCATTGGTGCCCAGAGTGGCGTTATCAAGAACACGAAAGGTAACGGAGAGACCCTTATCGGCTCTCCAGCCATTGACCCAAAGGTATTCTTCAAGGCGAAAGCCGTCTATCCCAAACTCCCCGACATGTATAGGGAGATTGAAGCCTTGAAGAGAGAGATAGAAAAACTGAAAGAGAAATAGTAAGAGATATGAAGCAAAAGACATTGAAAGGCAGTTTTTCCCTTTTTGGGAAAGGTCTGCATACAGGTCTGAACCTGACAGTTACATTTAATCCTGCTCCCGAGAACACGGGCTACAAGATCCAGCGCATTGACCTTGAAGGAGAACCGATCATTGACGGCGTGGCTGAAAATGTGGTTGATACTCAACGGGGTACAGTCTTGGGAAAGGGAGACGCTCGCGTCTCTACCGTAGAGCACGGACTGTCTGCCCTATATGCCTTAGGCATTGACAACTGTCTTATCCAGGTTAATGGTCCGGAATTCCCGATACTCGACGGTTCGGCCATCCAGTATGTGGAAAAGATCCGCGAGATAGGCATTGAGGAACAGAATGCCCCCAAGAGTTGGTATGTCATCCGGAAGAAAATCGAAGTGAAGGACGATAAGACAGGCTCCTGCATCACCATCCTCCCCGATGAGGATTTCTCCATTACGGCCATGTGCTCCTTTGAATCGAAGTTCATCAGCAGTCAGTTTGCGACGTTGGACAATCCACAGAACTACGCAGATGAGATCGCCAGTGCACGGACTTTCGTCTTTGTGCGAGACATCGAGCCGCTGCTCCAAGCCAATCTCATCAAGGGTGGTGACCTCGATAATGCGATTGTCATCTACGAGCGTCAGACGACCCAGGAGCGTCTGGACATGTTGGCTGACATGCTGCATGTAGAGCATCGCGACGCCAACGACCTTGGATATATCCAACACAAGCCGCTACAATGGGATAATGAGTGTACACGTCATAAACTGCTTGACATCATTGGGGACATGGCCCTTATAGGCAAGCCTATCAAGGGACGTATTATTGCTACACGTCCGGGGCATACCATCAACAATAAGTTCGCCAGGCAAATGCGCAAGGAAATCCGAAAGCATGAGATTCAGGCTCCTATCTATGACCCCAACGAAGAACCCGTGATGGACGTGAACCGCATCCGCGAACTCCTACCCCACCGTTATCCAATGCAACTAGTCGATAAGGTGGTCGAACTGGGGGCAACAACGATAGTCGGTATCAAGAACGTCACGGCCAACGAGCCTTTCTTCCAGGGGCACTTCCCGCAAGAGCCCGTCATGCCTGGTGTGCTACAGATTGAAGCCATGGCACAATGCGGTGGACTGCTCGTACTTAACACGCTTGAGGAACCAGAAAGGTGGTCAACCTATTTCATGAAGATTGACGACGTAAAATTCCGTCAGAAGGTGGTGCCCGGAGATACCCTCATCTTCAAAGTCGAATTACTGGCACCAGTGCGTCATGGCATTTCCTCTATGAAAGGCTATATCTTCGTAGGCGACCATGTGGTGGCAGAGGCAACCTTCACTGCCCAAATCGTAAAGAACAAGTAAAACAGAAAAATTGAAGAACTGAAATATGGCAAATCAGATACATCCTTTAGCGGTAGTCGATCCTGAGGCCAAACTCGGTGATGGCAACATCATTGGCCCCTTCTGTGTCATCGACAAAAACGTGGTCATCGGCGACAATAACAAGTTTCTCAATAACGTCACCATCCACTTTGGTGCACGCATTGGTAATAGCAACGAGTTCTTTCCTGGTGCAAGCATCTCCACGAAGCCCCAGGACCTGAAATTCCAAGGCGAGGTAACCACCTGTGAGATCGGCGATAACAATTCTATCCGTGAGAATGTGACCATCAGCCGTGGTACCGCTTCCAAGGGCAAGACGGTGGTAGGAAATGGCAATCTCCTGATGGAGAACATGCACGTTGCCCACGACTGCGTCATCGGCAACGGCTGTATCATCGGCAACTCCACTAAGTTCGCCGGTGAAGTAGAGGTTGATGACTATGCCATCATCTCCGCTACCTGTCTTTTCCACCAGTTCTGCCGCGTCGGCAGTTATATCATGTTCCAGGGGGGAACACGCACCTCGCAGGATATTCCCCCATACGTCATTGCCGGTAAGGAGCCTGTGCGCTATGCAGGCGTCAACCTTGTGGGCCTTCGCCGCAGAGGATTTCCCCGTGAGACCATCGATGCCATCCACGAGGCCTATCGTATCATATACTCCCAGGGAGTCTTGAAAGACGGTTTGGCGATGGCTCGCGAGCAATTTCCCGATTCAAAGGAAGTAGAATATATCTGCTCCTTCATCGAGACTTCCAAGCGAGGTGTCATCAGATAAATGAGTTGAATTCGTTGAAAAAGACACTGATAGTCATCACTGGTCCTACCGCCGTCGGAAAGACGGCACTCTGCCTGAATATAGCCAAGCATTTCAACATTCCGATTATCAATGCTGACTCAAGACAGATATTCAGGGAACTGAGGATTGGAACCGCCCGTCCGACAGAAGAACAGATGAAGACCGTGCATCATTACTTCGTGGGGACATTGGGATTGGATGATTATTACAGTGCATCGCTCTTTGAACAACAGGTACTGGAACTATTAGGTCAACTTTTCCTAACTCATCACCTCGCCCTGATGACTGGAGGCAGCATGATGTATATTGATGCCGTCTGTAATGGCATCGATGACATCCCCACCATAGATGAGCGAACACGTTGCTTGGTGAAAGAACGACTGGCAGATGAGGGACTGGAAAAACTTTGCGAGGAACTTCGGCAATTGGATCCAGAATACTATGAGATTGTGGATCGACAAAACCCAAGACGCGTGGTGCACGCCCTGGAGATATGTATCATGACGGGCAAGACGTACACCTCGTTCCGAAAGCGCGAACAGAAAAGGCGACCTTTTAACATCCTAAAGATCGGGGTGAACCTACCCCGTGAGGAACTTTATGAGCGGATCAACCAGCGCGTGGATAAGATGATGGCAGACGGATTATTGGAAGAGGCAAAAAGCCTATTCCCAAAGAAGAGCCTGAATGCGCTAAACACCGTGGGCTATAAGGAACTGTTTGCCTACATGGAGGGAAGATGGTCCTTAGAAGAGGCCGTTGAACGGATCAAAGGTAATACTCGCCGCTATGCGAGAAAACAACTCACCTGGTTTAAGAAAGACCAACAAATCCATTGGTTCCTTCCTGAAGAAACAGACAAGATAATTGACTTCATATCTCAGAACTATGAGTAAAAATCCTGAAAACGATACAAAGTATCCATGGCTTCAAACACCCTGGAAGAAAGTAAAAGGTTTGTGGTCTTGGTATAAGCATCTATATCAAGGTCGTCCTTGGTATATTAAGGCCATAACCACTGTCGTCTCTGTCATTCTGGCCTTCTTCCTCTACTTAGGGGCTGTTGACATTAACTTCCTATGGCTTTTTGGCAAGTCTCCATCCATGAGCACCATCAAGAACAAACGCCCAGCGGAGGCTTCCATCATCTATAGTGCTGACGGTCAAGTCATTGGCAAGTTCTTCTCCGAGAATCGCATGCCCGTGACCTATGAGGAGGTCAACCCTGTATTCTGGCAGGCTCTGATTGATACGGAAGACGAGCGATTCTACCACCACCACGGCATTGACTATACCGCCTTTTTCGCTGTGGCTAAAGAATATATCCTGCATCGTGATGCCCGTGGTGCATCTACCATTACCCAGCAGTTGGCCAAGAACCTCTTCCGTACCCGCTCAGAGTATTCGACTGGCCTACTGGGCAATATCCCTGGTCTGAAGATGCTCGTCATGAAGAGCAAAGAGTGGATTACAGCCTACAAACTTGAGTTTTTCTTCACTAAGAACGAGATTCTTACGCAATATGCCAATACCGTGGATTTTGGGTCGAATGCCTTTGGTATCAAGACTGCCTGCAAGACCTACTTTAACTGTACTCCAAAGAATCTGACGCCACAGAATGCCGCTATCCTTGTAGGCATGCTCAAGGCCACTACCTATTATAATCCCTTGATAAATCCAGAGAACTCCAAGAAACGGCGCAACATCGTGCTCGACCTGATGCGACAGCATGATCATCTTACCCAAAGGGAATGCGACTCATTGCAACAACTCGACATCCGGCTCGATTATAGTGTGGAGTCTGCTTACGATGGAGATGCCAACTATTTCCGTGAGGCCGTGGCCGACAACTTGAAAGACTGGTGCGAGGAGTATTTCGATAACCGCAACGCACTCTATACAGAAGGCCTGAAAATCTATACGACCATTGACACCCGTATGCAGAAGTATGCAGAGGAGGCTGCCGCCAAACAGATGAAACAAGTGCAACAGTCCTTTAACCAGCACTGGGGCAATGTTAATCCATGGCAAGACGAGCGCCATCAGGAGATCAAGAACTTTATTGAGGACATTGCGAAGCGCCAACCCGTCTATAAGTACCTTTCAAAGAAATTCGCAGGCAATGAGGATTCCATCAAATACTATCTAAACCTGCCCCACCCAGTCAAAGTGTTCGACTACGATCAGGGACAGGTCGTCAAGGAACTATCTACGATGGACTCCATCCGTTACATGGTTCACTTTATGCATTGCGGCTTCGTGGCCATGGAGCCCCAGACGGGGCATGTAAAAGCCTGGGTGGGAGACATCGACTTCCACTCATGGAAATATGATAAGGTCAAGGCTATGCGCCAACCGGGCTCTACATTCAAACTATTTGTATATGCAGAGGCTATGAACCAAGGTATTACTCCCTGTGATACCCGCAAGGATGAGTACTTCGCGATGAAAGTGATGCAAAACGGTAAGGAAGTAACCTGGGCACCACATAATGCAGATGGAAGATTCTCAAATGCCAACATCACCCTGAAACAAGCATTCGCGATGAGTGTCAACTCCATTGCCGTGCGTTTAGGACAAGAATGTGGCATCGACAATATCGTAAAGACAGCCCATGACATGGGTATCAAGTCAAGACTCGACCCCACGCCTTCTCTGACACTTGGATCCAGTGACGTCAACCTATTGGAAATGGTCAATGCCTATTGTACACCCGTCAATGACGGTGCTCAGATTGATCCTGTCTTGGTGGCAAAGATTGAAGACCGCGACGGTAACATTATCTTCGAGGCACCAACAAAAGCCCGCCAGGTACTCCCCAAGCGAAGTGCATTCTTTGTACAGCAGTTGTTAAAAGGAGGCATGAGTGGTACAAGTTCCCGGCTGATGAGTTATGTCGGTTACGACAAGACAGACATTGACTTTGGAGGAAAGACCGGCACATCGAACAATCATTCTGATGCATGGTTTATCGGCACTACGCCCAAACTAGTTGTTGGAGCCTGGGTAGGTGGTGAATATCGAAGCATCCACTTCCGCACAGGAATGCTTGGCCAAGGTAATCGCACGGCACTACCTATCTGCGGCTATTTCCTCAAATCCGTGTTGGAAGATCCTGTTTTCAAGCAATATCATGCCAAATTCTCCGCGTATGGAGAGGCTGGCGTCACCAACAACATGTACGACTGCGGAGGTTACTTCAGTGCCCCAGCGGACTCTGACTCCATTAGCGTTGATTCGATTGCAGCAGAGACACTGGATAGCGAGTCCATCTTATATGATGACTTTGGGAATCCCCTCCCACGACCAGGCAAGGACAATGAGCCTGACGAAACCAGGGACACACCTGTCCAACAGCAAAACGACGAGGGCATAAAGGAAGAATAAGCCCATGGCAAAAGACAGTCATCTCGACCTTGACAACAAAGAGTGGCAGGATGCCCTGAAGTTTAAAAACTATCCCCGCCGTTCGCTGTTTCTCACGGGAAAGGCGGGTACGGGAAAATCCACTTTTCTGCGCTATGTATCCCAGCACACAAAAAAGAAGCACGTAATTTTGGCACCTACGGGCATAGCGGCTATCAATGCGGGCGGTTCCACACTTCATAGTTTCTTCAAGTTACCCTTCCACCCTCTGTTGCCCAACGACTCACGTTATGACCGTCGCCATATCAAAGAGACACTAAAATATACTGGTGCCCAACGAAAGTTACTTCGCGAGGTTGAGTTGATTATCATCGATGAGATCAGCATGGTACGCGCTGACATTATTGACTTCATTGACAAGGTGCTCCGAATCTACACGCGTCAGCCAGAGCCTTTCGGTGGAAAACAACTATTGCTCGTGGGTGATATCTACCAGTTGGAGCCCGTGCTTAAGGATGAGGATCGTCAATTGTTACAGCCGTTCTATCCATCATCCTATTTCTTCAATGCGAAGGTATGGCAACAGATGCCTATTGTCGCCATTGAACTGCGAAAGGTATATCGGCAGAGCGATGAGCAATTCATAGCGATACTCGACCGCATCAGAAATAATACGGCCACTCCTGCTGACCTTGACGCTTTAAACAGTAGAATAGAGCCTCAAAGGACTCTGGAGTCTCTGGACTCTCAGAATTCTTCCCTAGAAATCACACTCGCCGCCCGTCGTGATACCGTCGATTTCATCAACGAGCAGCATCTCTCTGCCCTCGTCGGCTCACCTTCCACCTTCTTTGGTGTCATCAAGGGTGACTTCCCAGAAACTTCGCTTCCTACTCCGATGGAACTCCAGTTAAAACCAGGTGCACAGATTATTTTCATCAAAAACGACAAAGACAAACGTTGGGTAAACGGCACCCTTGGTACCATCGAATTCATCGCAGAGGAGGAAGGTATAATCGGCATTATCACAGAGGATGGCCACGAACATGACGTGGAACGTGAAGTCTGGGAGAACATACGCTATACCTTCAATGACAAGGAACAGAAGATAGAGGAGGAATTGTTGGGTACCTATACCCAGTTCCCCATCCGCCTGGCATGGGCTATCACCGTTCACAAAAGTCAGGGACTCACATTCAATCAGATATCCATCGATTTTGGAGGAGGTGGGGCTTTCGCTGGCGGTCAGACATACGTGGCTCTCTCACGTTGTACCTCCCTAGAAGGCATCACACTCAAAGCCCCACTCCGCCAGTCCGACATTTTCGTGCGCGCTGAAGTGGTACAGTTTGCCAACCACTACAATGACCAAGCACTTATCTCTCAAGCCATGCAGGAAGGGAAAGCAGACCGAGAATACCATGACGCCGTAAGGGCTTTTGACTTAGGTGATTTTGACCGTTTTCTCGACAATTTCTTCAAGGCAATACATTCGCGCTACGACATAGAGAAGCCACATATCAAACGCTTCATCCGCCACAAACTTGAGATTATCAATCGTCAGAAGCGCGAGATTATGCAATTGAAAGAAACACATGCTGCTGAAATCAAGACACTCAAAGCAGAAATAGCCTCAAAACAAGAACTTCTCAAGAGACTGGCTGCTGAATACACAATCCTTGGGCGCGAGTGCGAGCATGAGCACATGATAGATGCAGCCATCCGTAACTACGAGAAAGCACTTGAACTCTACCCTGATGCAGGTGATGCCAAACGCCGTCTAAAAAAGATTCAAGCCAAATAAGTTATCAAGGAACTGCGTCAAAAGCCTGAGAGAGACAATGACTTTAGCATCGGTATTTGGGAAAAAACGCTTTTTTTTCAAAAAAAATGCGATAAAATTTCGGTATCTCACTGAAAAACAGTATCTTTGCAGTCCAAAATCGAGATTGTTCCGATTTACACATTATTAATAATAAGTAATAGCAAAAGATAATAAGACATGACAAAGGCAGAAATCATCAACAAAATTGCTGAGGAGACTGGTGTTGCCAAAAGAGATGTCACGACGACTGTAGAAGCCTTTATGGAAGAGATTCGACAAAGTCTTGCTGAAAACAAGGAAAATGTCTATCTTAGAGGTTTCGGCACTTTCATCGTCAAACGACGTGCCCAGAAGACGGCTCGAAATATCTCCAAAAATACCACCATCATCATTGATGCCCATGATTTCCCAGCATTCAAGCCATCTAAGAGTTTTATTGAGAAAATGAAGTAATTAACATTATAAAATAAGTATTATGCCAAACGGAAAGAAAAAGAAGGGCCACAAGATGGCTACTCACAAGCGTAAGAAGAGACTACGCAAGAATCGTCACAAGAGCAAGTAACTAATTGCCGTGACAAAAGAAAATGAAAGGAGTGTGTCTGACTATTCAAAAAGAATAGCGACACACCCTTTCGAGTTATAACGACAACTCCCAATATAAATGACAAGTGAAGTAATCATTGATGTCCAACCGAAAGATATCTCTATAGCACTGCTGGAGGACAAGCAGTTAGTAGAATACCAAAAAGAGATGCGTACCGTTTCTTTTTCGGTGGGTAACATTTATGTGGCAAAAGTAAAGAAACTGATGCCTGGCCTGAATGCATGCTTCGTCGATGTCGGCGCTGATCGTGTGGCATTCCTCCACTATCTTGACTTAGGGAGTCAATACTACTCTTACGAGAAATATCTGAAACAAGTTGCAAGTGACCGCAAGAAACTCTTTCCAATTCAGAAAGCCACTATTCAGCCGTCGCTAAAAAAGGATGGGAGCATAGCAAACACCTTGAAAGTTGGTCAAGAACTACTCGTTCAGATTGTCAAGGAACCAATTAACACGAAAGGGCCACGTCTAACATGTGAGTTAAGTTTTGCAGGTCGTTATCTTGTGCTTATCCCCTTCGACGACACTGTCTCCGTTTCAACAAAAATCAAGCGTGGGGAAGAACGTAGCAGACTGAAACAACTCATTCAGAGTATTAAGCCGAAGAATTTTGGTGTCATAGTTCGCACAGTTGCAGAAGGAAAGCGTGCCGCAGAACTTGATGCAGAACTGAAGATTCTTTTGAAACGTTGGGAAGACACCATTACTAAGGTACAGAAGACAACAGAACGACCACAGTTATGCTTTGAAGAGGAAAGTAGATCTGTGGCTCTGCTTCGTGATTTGTTCAACCCTACGTATGACGGTATCTTTGTCAATGACAACAGTATCTTTAGAGAAATCACGGATTACCTGGGTCTGATAGCACCGGACAAGAAAGATATTGTAAAACTTTACAGTGGTACTCTCCCTATCTTCGATAATTTCGGTGTTACCAAACAACTAAAGTCTGGGTTTGGGAAAACTGTCAATTACAAACATGGAGCCTACCTTATTATTGAGCATACTGAGGCTATGCACGTGGTTGACGTAAATAGTGGCACACGACTGAAAAAAGAGAATGGTCAGGAAGCCAATGCCCTGGAGACGAATCTTGGGGCTGCGGATGAACTGGCACGTCAGTTGAGGCTTCGAGATATGGGTGGCATCATCGTTGTTGATTTCGTCGATATGAAACTGCCTGAAGATCGTCAGATGCTATACGAACGAATGTGCAAGAATATGCAGAAAGACAGAGCCAAGCACAACATCCTACCACTGTCGAAGTTTGGCCTGATGCAGATTACTCGTCAGCGCGTACGTCCTGCCATGAGCGTCAATGTCGAAGAAACCTGTCCCACCTGTTTCGGAAAAGGCACCATTAAGGCAAGCATACTGTTTACAGACACTTTAGAGAGTAAGATTGACACACTGGTCAATAAAATTGGAATACGCAAATTTTACCTACACGTACACCCATACGTGGCAGCCTACATCAACAAAGGCTTTTTCAGTCTGAAGCGACAATGGCAAATGAAATATGGACTCGGTGTCCATGTGATCCCCTCTCAGAAACTGGCCTTCCTTCAATATGAGTTCTACGATGAAGAAAGACAATTCATCGATATGAAGGAAGAGATTGAAACACAATAAAGAATCCTCTAAAACCCAAAGGCTATGTTGACACTGAAGATCTTGTTTTGGGCATGTCTGCTCATCGTATTCTACACCTACATCGGGTATGGAATATTATTATACATGATCATCCTGCTTAAGCGGCTCTTCAAAGGGAAACCTGCGAAGACCGCTATGCCCAAGGATGAAGAATTGCCTACAATGACCTTAATGATATGTGCATACAATGAGGAAGACGTTGTGGCAGAGAAGATGGAAAACACACTAGGACTTGACTACCCCAAAGACAAACTGCGCATCATGTGGGTAACAGATGGGAGTAATGACCGCACGAACGAATTATTGGCGGATTATCCTGAAGCAAATATAGTATTCTCTCCAGAACGCAGAGGCAAGACAGCCGCTCTGAAGCATGGCTTGCGTGAGATAGAGACCCGATACGTAGCCTTTACCGATGCCAATACAATGATCAACAAGACAGCCTTACGTGAAATTGCCCGTCAGTTTATGGATCCCACTGTAGGTTGTGTGTCTGGTGAAAAGCGTGTAGCGGCGAGGAAGGAGGGTGAGATGGCTGCCGAGGGCGAAGGTCTCTACTGGAAATATGAAAGCACGCTGAAAAGATGGGACAGCGAACTCTATTCTGCCATGGGGGCTGCTGGAGAACTTTATGCCATCGACCCGACGCTTGTCAAAGAAATACCCGACGAAGCCCTGCTTGACGACTTCATGATGTCTATGTATATTGTAGATGAAGGTAAACGCATCGCCTATGCACCTGACGCCTATGCCCAGGAGTATGGTTCTGCCAACATCTATGAAGAGTCTAAGCGCAAACGGCGCATAGCCGCAGGAGGCTTGCAAAGCATCTGGTGGCTGAGGGCAATGCTCAACCCCTTCAAGCAACCACTTGTTACTTTCCAGTATATCAGTCATCGCGTACTCCGCTGGAGTATTACTCCCGTGGCAATGGTCATACTACTGATATTAAATATAGCACTGGTTTTGACTCATGCAGGTACAACTTATACAGTACTCCTTGCACTTCAAGTCATTTTCTATCTGATGGCTTTCGCGGGATGGCTACAAAACCGCTATGGTCACAAGAACAGGCTACTCTATACAGCCTATTATTTTGTATTCATGAACTTGAATGTATTCCGAGGGATGGCATACCTGAGAAAACATGGCAGGAACGGTGTCTGGGAAAAAGCCAAAAGAAGTTGAAAAAAATCGTGATTTTTGCATTTTATTCAAAATTATTTATTAACTTTGCACCGCTATTGTATGTTGTAAACTCAAAATGGAAAAAGACGAAAGAGAGATTCTATTACAGAAGTTTGCAGATGCGAATCGCAAATTGCTACTTGTGAGTGAGCAGTTGTCGATTGCGAATAAGAAGTTAAAGGAATACGAAGAAAAGGCTCAGAAAGCTGAAAAGGCCAGCAAGATGAAGTCCCTTTTCCTCGCAAACATGAGCCATGAAATCCGCACGCCACTGAATGCCATCGAAGGATTCTCCAGAGTCATCGTTGAGACAGACTCTCCAGAAGACCGCATGAAATTCTTTGAGATCATTGAGAGCAATAACAACCGGCTCCAGAGCCTGGTCAACGAGATATTGGATCTTTCAAGAGTGGAATCCGGAGAGATTGTAATGAAAAAAACAAGTACGGATCTCAATGAACTATGCACAAGTATCAAGAACCTGTTTAAATTCCGGTGCCCCGACAATGTCAAATTGGAATGGCAAAAGCCCCTGATGCCTGTTGCATTTATTACTGATGCCAATCGCCTGACTCAAGTTTTTTCCAACCTGATAAGTAACGCCTTGAAACATACTCCGTCTGGAAGTATTAGTTTTGGATATAAGGTACTTGAGGAAGGACAGAAAATTGAGTTCTTTGTCAAGGATACAGGGACTGGCATTGCTAAAGAAGATATTGACCATATCTTCGAGACTTATGTCTCAAGGGATGCTGAGACCAATAATAATGGCTATGGTCTTGGCTTGCCTCTCTGTAAAATAATTGTTGAGAAATTAGGAGGTACCATCGCTGTAGAATCTGAACTTAACAAAGGTACGACGTTCACATTTGTCATGCCATTCGAAGGGACAATAGGCGGAGTTGATCAGGCAAAAACCACTACGACCACAAACGTTCGAACCATTCGCATCAGCGGTCGTCCTGACGATGTCAACATGAAGAAAATCCTAGTGGCTGAGGACGAAGACAGCAACTATGAACTGGTGAAGATTGTTCTTCAGAAGCGCTATAAGTTACTCCGTGCCCATAACGGCATTGAGGCTGTTACCATCAACGAAGAAGAAAAGCCGGATTTGATACTCATGGATATCCGTATGCCAGAAATGAATGGCCTGGATGCCACTCGTATTATTAAGGAAGTCACTTCCAACACGCCTGTCATTGCACTTAGCGCATACGCATTTGAAGAAAATATCCGTGACGCGAAGGCTGCTGGCTGTGATGATTTTATGGCAAAACCATTTAAAGTTGAGAACCTTATTGAAGTAGTGAAAAAATATCTCGATAATTAACGATAACATTATCTGTTTTACAATATGGGAAAACTAGCAGTCCAAAAATATTTCTCATTTATGATGTTGATCATCACTTTCCTGCTGATGATTTTCACGATTGTCGGACTATATGGAGGTAATGTACCGCCAGCAGGCAATACAGCACGAGCCATGCTGGTCTATGCGCTGCCTTTCCTCATTGTCGGTAATGTCATCTTCCTTATTTACTGGCTTGTGCTGCGTCGCTTTCACTGGATGTGTATGCCATTGATTACGATCCTATGCTGTATTCCCTATATAGGTACACTTTACCAGTTTGGCTCCCTAGATGAGAAAGCCGATGCTAAACCTGGTATAAAGGTTGCCACATATAATGTAGCCATGTTTGGGCGTGAGACTTCTGGATTCATGGCTCAGGATATTCTCTCGGAGATGAAAAAGCAAAAGGTTGACATCGTCTGTTTCCAGGAGTACAATGACTTTGCTGGTGACAAGAAGAACTCTGACTCCTATAAGGACTATTTCCCCTATAAAGCCGTGGGACAAAGTGACATGATTATCTATAGCAGATACCCCATTGTCAAGACCAAGAATCTCAATTTCGAGATGACAAATAATAGTGCCATGTGGGCCGAGGTCAAAATCAATGACAACATCTATCGCGTCTATAATGCACACTTAGAAACTACAGGTATCAACGGTACCCTCCACAGAGCCGCAAAACAGCAGAATAAGGGTTTGGAAGTAAGTAATAACAGGTTGATAGACGCCATATATGGTAGTTATACGGTAGGTATGATCGCCCGTTCCGGACAAGCAAATCAACTGGCTATGGACATGAAGGAGTCAGAGGTACCTATTATCGTGTGTGGTGACTTCAACGATGTACCATATTCTTATGTTTACAATACGATGCTTGGAGACAAAATCGACGGTTTTAAGGAGTGTGGCAGTGGATTTATGAGTACTTTCCGCGGCAACAAACAGGTACGCATTGACTACATTTTCCATGACAAGTCTATGGAGGGTATTTCATATTATAAGAAAGAGTTGAGTTACTCCGACCACTATCCCGTATTCATGCGAATAGCCTTCAAGCAATAATTGACCGTCTATAAACTTTTACCGCACAATTTTAAATCTGACCCTGAATGAGTGCTCATGCTCATCCCAGTTTGTCCCAAGCATCTCGAAGCGTCCAATTTGCGAAGTGGAGCGAACATGCTTACCTATACAGGGACAAACGTCATAGGTGCCAATACGTACAAGTCTGATGGTTTCTGAAGCATCGTCTGGCAAGCGATCAAGTGATATCTCTTCTGGTAATTCATCACGCTTCACGAACTCAAAGGCCACAGGCAAGTCCTCCTCTATCAACTCATTCATTCTCCGCTCTATCTCTTTCTCTTCTTGACGAGTCGGTTTGTGGTCGAGATAGAAACTCATCTTGCTCTTTTTACGCTCGATATGCGCATTAAAGGAACGGCCACAACCAAACAAGCGTATCATCGTCTGATTCAACAGGTGCTCCGCCGTATGCGCTGGTGGGAATTCCTCCTTGTTATGCTCATTTAAGATATAGTCCTCTATCATTTTATTATATTCTATTATTTTCCGATAAGAGTCAGTATTTGCTTGGCATCCTCATCACCCTCAGATGCATCCTTGCGAATTTTCATAAGAATCTCCTCACCATCCTTCTCATTGTTGACGGCTTTCTTCAGCAACGATTTTGCTTTCTTTTCATCAGCAGGAACGCCTTTACCCTTCATATAGGCTTTCCCCAATTGGTACTGGGCATCAGCATTCTCCTGTTTAGCGGCCTTCATGAAGAGTTCTATGGCTTTCTGGCGGTTTTTCTCCACTCCCTCACCATCCTTGTAACATTTACCCAACTGATATTGAGCCTTGGCATAGTTCTGAGCCGCCGACTTTGCATACCATTTAACAGCCTGGACATCATCTTCTTTCACACCGCGCCCCTTGTCGTAACAAAATCCCAAACGGTATTGGGCTTTCTTATGCCCTTTCTCTGCAGCGGGTTTCAATTTAGTAATGGCACCGGTATAGTCCTTCTTGTCGTACAATGCCTTACCCTCCCTGTAAAGTGCCTCGGCACTCTGTGCACTGGCTGCCACACTAAGCAGCACTGTCACCATCGTCATTAATACTTTCTTCATATACTGATTACATTTATTAATAGTCATACTCTGAATCACTGCCGTTAAGATAATTGACATCACCTCCGAGCGGGTCCTCTGCACTACTACTTGACACCATGTCACATATATCACCATCCTGAGCCGATGGTTTTTCTTTACTGGACAGGATTGAAGACACCGATACAGGCTCGTCGGCAGGTTTTTCTGGCTTTTTCTCTTTCTTCCCAACAATCTCAAAATCCTTTGCCACATCATCAGGAACAGGCTGAGACTTCCTGATATCCTCACAGGACACTAGGAGAACGATGATAGATAATATGAAAATTTTCTGGTTCATTCTAAATTAATTACAATGAGTCTATGTTGTCTGCATAGAGATGAACTGCCGTTTCATTGCGTTCATCATCTGTCATTTCAATTTTTGGATGGATATCGAGAGTCTCGAGATTAAACCCCACACGATTGAGATTTTGGTTAGTAAAGGTAAGTTGAGCACCAAACAAGCAGATGGTCCATGAGAACTGCACCCAAAGCATGAAGAGCGGCAGTGCGGCAAAGGAACCATAGATGGCATTATAGCCCGTCACCCATATCTGTGAATAGATATAGAAGAGTTGAAGGACCTGCATGGCGACTCCCGCCAAGATACCTGGGATAATGGCACACGACAGGCGCACCTTAGTATTCGGCAGATAGACATAAAGTACGATAAAGAGTATTGATAATAATATATAAGGTGAAATTTGCAATAGCCAGTGTACCATGGAGCCGATAATGACAAAATGATGAATAGAGTCGGACACCGTGGCAAGAAAGAGAGAAAAGCCCATCGATATGATAATGATAATGGGAAAAAGAAAGAACATAGCCATATAGTTAGTCAGCGATCGGATGATGGGCCGCGAATTGCTTACCTGCCATATTTGGTTAAATGTCTCCTCGATATTGTTCACCAGCATCAGCACTGTATAGAGCATGAAAATCAGACCGACACCAAGAAAGATGCCGCTCTTGATGTGGATTAGATAACTGTTGACAAAGCCCACAATCACGTCTGCAGCCTGAGGCTGAGAGGAAACCATGTCGCGAAACCATATCTCTATATACTTATTGTAGCCGAATCCCCGTGCGATAGCAAAGACTACAGCAAGGATGGGGACGATGGCCAACAAGGTGGAATAAGTGAGAGCAGCCGCCTGGGTCATCACCCGCTTCTCTGTAAAGAAACGTATGGTGAGCCATAGTTTGCGATAGACCTGAGTAAAAAAATGTTTCACTATCCTTGACCTTTCACTATTATAACTTAATCTAAAAAAGAAAGCACTGCCCTTATAAGCCGGGTTCTGTTCCACTTTCGTGGTGTCTGCCATTTATCTAGGCCACAGGTCACCCTGTGGTTCAAGCGTTCTACCCTCCGCCGCATGAGCCCCGGCCGTATCGCATTTCTGCCCAGGCCTTCGTCAACTCGGACGGGCAATCCTCTATCGGGCGGTTTACATGAACTTGCAGCCCCCAGCGAACACAGCCAGATGATCACCCACCTGCTGGTGGTCTCTTACACCACCTTCTCACCCTTACCAATCATGGCGGTCATTTTCTTCTGTTCTAACCTACTGTCACCAATAGCTTCCATTTTCAGAAGTGGGGTACCCTTTGCTGCCCGGACTTTCCTCTCGTGCCCAGGAGGCACCAGCGACAGACCATGACAGTGCTTTCTGGCTACAAAGGTAGCAATAAATATCGAAAAGAGCAAGAGGCTTGCAAAGATAATTAAATATTCGCAACCAAAATATATGAAATTCGTTAATTTTGTCAGACATTTAAGATTTGAACTGTTAACCGCAAATGGGCGTTAAGTCACCTCCGACAATTGTTAAATGGGGATAAATATTCACGACATTTTGTCAGTAAATGAATTTTTGCACCTATCTTTGCAACGTGAAACTTGAAATAAGTTAACGCAGCCCTTTTTAACTGCCAGTGTTGAATTTAAATACATAACAAAAATGACTGAGAATATGAAAAAGATTGTAAATGTTGCAACGCCAGCCGTATGCGCCGTTGCTTTGATTCTTTCGGTCGCAGCCTTCACCAAGACTAACGCTGCTACCGCTTCTGCTCCAGTGGCTACTCCTGTCATGACATCTGCGCCTGCAGGTCAGCCTGTTGATTTGACATACGCTGCAGAGAAGGCTCTGCCCTCTGTGGTCTATATCAAATCTGTCCAAAACTCAAAGGTACAGACCATTGAGTATAGTGATCCCTTCGAGGATTTCTTCTCTGACCCCTTCGGCGGATTCTTTGGCCGTGGTCAGGGACAGGGCAATAATGGCAAGCGCCAGCGTCAGGTACAGACTCCAAAGCGTGCAGCAGCCGGCTCTGGTGTCATCATCTCTGCAGACGGCTATATCGTAACTAATAATCATGTTGTCGATGGTGCTGATGAACTGACTGTCAGTCTGACAGACAACAAGGAATATTCCGCACGCATCATTGGTGCAGACAAGACCACCGACCTAGCCTTGATCAAGATAGATGGCAAGAACCTGCCTGCCATCACCATTGCCAATAGTGATGATGTGCGTGTAGGCGAATGGGTTCTCGCTGTGGGTAATCCCCTCGGGCTGAACAATACTGTGACGGCTGGCATTATCTCTGCCAAAGCCCGTACACTGGGGGCCAATGGCGTAGAAAGTTTTATCCAGACAGACGCTGCTATCAACCAGGGTAACTCTGGCGGTGCACTTGTGAATACCCGCGGAGAACTCGTGGGCATCAACGCCATGCTCTACTCACAGACTGGTTCAAATATCGGCTATGGCTTTGCTATTCCAACGACTATCATGAATAAGGTGGTGGACGATCTAAAGCAGTATGGTAATGTACAGCGTGCCATGATAGGTATTGAGGGTATGGACGTGAAGAATTATGTAGATGCCGAAAAAGAAAAAGACAAGGAAGTTGATCTTGGTACAATGGAAGGTATCTATGTGGCTAAGGTCGTGGAAGACGGGGCTGCCGAGGCTGCTGGTCTCAAAGAAGGTGATGTAATCACTGCTGTTGACGGACAAAAGGTAACGAAATTTGGTGAACTACAGGGTATCCTTGCCAAGAAACGCCCAGGTGACAAGGTGACATTAACTTACATGCGCAACAAGAAGAGCCACACTGCTACGGCTACGCTGAAAAATGAGCAGGGCAATACAAAAGTGGTGAAGAATGCTGACCTTGATGTACTGGGCGGAACCTTCCGTGCCATCACCGATAGCCAGAAAGAGCAACTGAATATTGGCTATGGTCTGGAAATCGTCAAAGTGGCGGGGGGCAAACTGAAGGATGCTGGTGTACCTAAGGGATTTATCATCCAAAAAGTGAACGACCAGAGCATTAAGAGCATTGAGAATCTGCAGGATGCTGTAAAAGAAGCATCTACCAGCAAGGAGCCTGTACTTTACATCCAGGGTATTTATCCTACTGGCAAGAAAGGCTATTTTGCAGTTCCTCTCCAGAACGAATAGGCGAAAAAACAGGAAAAAAGCCACGAAGAAGAAAATTCGTGGCTTTTTTTTTGGTTGTCTCAGAAAAAAGTCATAATTTTGCAGAACTGCTAATAATGAAACCAATATGAGACAACTGAAAATCACCAAATCTATAACCAACCGAGAAAGCGCTTCACTTGACAAATACTTACAAGAAATTGGCAAGGAAGAGATGATTTCGGCGGAAGAAGAGGTTGAACTCGCCCAGCGCATCAAGAAGGGAGACCAGAAGGCTCTTGAGCGCCTGACAAAAGCCAACCTCCGTTTTGTGGTTTCAGTTGCTAAGCAGTATCAAAATCAGGGGCTCAGCCTGCCAGACCTTATAAATGAGGGAAACCTCGGACTACTAAAGGCGGCTGAAAGGTTCGATGAGACGCGTGGTTTCAAATTCATCTCCTACGCAGTGTGGTGGATTCGCCAAAGCATCCTGCAAGCAATCTCTGAGCAGAGTCGTATTGTGCGCCTCCCCTTGAACCAGGTTGGATCTGTCAATAAGATCAACCGTGAGATCAGTAAGTTTGAACAATTGAATGAGCGTCGTCCCTCGGTGGAGGAAATTGCTGATAATATAGACCTGCCCCAAGATAAGATTGACGAGGCGATGAACATCAATGGGCGACACGTATCTGTAGATGCACCATTTGCAGAAGGTGATGACAGCAGTTTACTCGATGTCATGGTGAATGAGGACGTACCCACGACAGATATGACACTTGTTGCAGAGTCTTTAAAATCGGAGATACAGACGGCCTTAAGTACACTCAGCGAAAGGGAGCGTAACGTCATTGAGTGTTCCTATGGCATCAACTGCCCAGAACTGACACTTGAGGAGATTGGCGAGAAATTCGGTCTCTCTCGTGAGCGTGTACGCCAGATCAAGGAAAAGGCTATCAGGAAACTGAGGTCGTGTACGAAGAATAAAATTTTAAAATCATATTTAGGATAATGAAATATCTCAGACCCCTTACCTTCGCTGCCGTTTTTCTGGCAGTATCGTTATACATGCAGGTATCTGCAAAGAACTATGTTGTGCCAAAAGGCTACATGTTTGGTTTTGTTGCTTCCTTCAATGACTCCATTGTGTATTTCACCGATATCCAAGAAGTCGATAGCATTTGGCTGACCTCAAAGAAAGCCATGCTGGCCGGCCGAAGCAACTATTCCTATCAACTGCGTGACTATTTCAGAACCAATCTCAATATGCCCAATCGCACATGTATAGTAATAAGTGATGTGAAACGCAAGAAGGTTGAGAAGAAATACCTCAAGATGAAGAAGCAATATACCAAGAATCCCGGGAAGTACGAAGTACGTTATCTGTCTTCTTCTGATTTTCAGTTTAAAGTGGTCAATATGGATGACGACAGTAAATAACAACAAATAATCCTCGGCATTACCGAGGATTATTTGTTTCAAAAATCTTCATCCGCTCTTCAAGTATCTCGTACTGATGATCTTCGATAAACGACGTACATACGCGTAGGCCTTCTTGATCAGAGCCACAAGTAATGAGGCAGATAGCCGATACACCGTAATACATCAGTTCATGAGCCAACTGTCCACTTGTCATGCCAGGATAACCAATCGTAAAATAGAACCCATCGGCTATCGGTTCATCAAGATCTTTGTCATACACCACATAGAAGTTGTGACGGCAAAATATCTCTTTCAGTTTCTTGGCTCGCTCACCATAAACGCTAATCTCCTTACGGAAATCATACTTTCCCTCATAGGCTGCCTTCAGCATAGCAGCCATGGCATATTGCGCACTATGACTGGTTCCAGAACTCAGGGCATAGAGCATACGCGTCGAGAACACTAGACCAAAAGGTAATCCCTGATAACGTTCAGAGAGTGCATCGAAATGGCGATGGAACAACTTATCAGAGATACAAGTCACACCAATACGCTCACCAGCATAACTAAATGCTTTTGAACCACTTATCAACAGCATATAGTTGTCCGTATAACGGGCAACTGTTGCCTGATAAGGGGGCTGAAACGGTTGGGAAAGATCCTTGCGGAAGTCCATAGCAAAGTATGCAAGGTCTTCCATAACGATGGTATCGTATTTCGTAGCGAGTTCGCCAATCATCTGCAATTCTTCCTCACGCAGACAGATCCAAGAGGGGTTGTTGGGATTTGAATAGACGATGGCACAGATGTTACCTTTCGAGAGGTAACTCTCCAACTTTGGTCCCAACTTTTCTCCGCGATAATCATAGACATCGAAAGTCTGAAATTTCACGCCCATAACCTCCAATTGCATTTTCTGGACAGGGAAGCCCGGGTCGATGAAGAGTACGGTATCTTTCTGGTTATCTCGTTGTGAACACGTCAAGAATGATGCAAAAGTCCCTTGCATAGATCCGCTCACAGGAATGCAGCCCTCAGGCTTGATATCGATACCGATAAAAGCCTTGACGAACTGTGAGGCTGCCTCCTTCAGCACAGGCGCGCCTTGAATATCAGGATAACTATGAGCAATCCCGTCTTGCAAAGCCTTAATCTGAGCATCAACACCCACCTGGGCTGCAGGTAAGCCAGGGATGCCCATCTCCATCTTGATGAACTCCACCCCACTTGCCTTCTCGGCTTTGGCTGCCACTTGTTTCACCTCGCGTATCGTTGCCTTGGCAAATTCCTTGATACCAAGTTCTGAAACAAGTCCGTCAACGATTTCTTTCTTAATAGGAGTTTCCATATTACTTCTGAGCCTCTCTTCCTATAGCAAGAGCCTTGATATTGGCCTCGACAATAGCCTCACCTTTTCGACCAAACACTCGACGGATGGCATCCTCCAACTTGTCGTACTCGATGCCGACTGCCTTTTGGGCAGCACCAAGCAAAATAACATTTGCCGAACGCGGCACGCCATTGTCTTTCGCAGCCTGCTCAATGTCGAGTATAATGACGTTGCTAATCTTGCTAAGGTCCGCCTTAATCGTCTCGATATCAGGATAGTTAGGAATATTTACAAACGGAGTACTCGAAGTAATAATCCAGCCATCCTTTGCCAAGAATGGTAGATAGCGAAGTGCCTCCATCGGTTCCATCGAAATGATGACATCTGCACCACCTAAAGGAATCAGGTCGCTCAAAATAGGATCACTCGAAATACGCAAGTTTGACTGCACGTCACCACCACGCTGCGACATACCATGCACCTCCGCTTGCTTGATATAAAGATTCTCCTTCATGGCAGCCTCGCCAATGATGGTTGCGATAGAAAGGATACCCTGTCCTCCTACGCCACATAAGATGATATCTGTCTTCATTTCTGTGTCTCCTTTGCTTTTTTCTGTTTCAGATGACGCTGCAATGTCTGCATGCACTCACGACGTGGAATAATCACGCTCACGCCATGATAGTTAATTTCATCACGGATAGCCTGGGTTATCTCCGGCATATTCTTGGGAATGGGATTCACTACTTTCAGATGATCCTCACTCAGACCAAGCCCTTTACAAATAGCCTCAAACTTATTGGTACCAGCAGAGTCCTGCCCTCCTGTCATGGCCGTTGTAAGATTGTCGCTGATGATGACAGTAATATCGGCATTTTCATTGATGGCATCAAGAAGTCCTGTCATACCAGAATGAGTAAAGGTTGAATCGCCTATGATGGCCACGGCTGGCCATTGACCTGCATCACTGGCACCTTTAGCCATGGTAATAGATGCGCCCATATCTACACAACTGTGAATGGCCTTATATGGTGGCAGGAAGCCCAAGGTATAACAGCCAATATCACCAAACACACGGGCATTGGGATACTCCTTCAGCACCTCATTCAGAGCCGTATAGACATCACGATGTCCACAGCCCTGACAGAGTGCGGGTGGACGGGGTGTTACATCTTCACAAGGTGCATAACACTCACCACCTTGAATACCTAAGGCTTTTTTCAAGAAATCAGGATTCAACTCACCAGTACGAGGAAGTTCACCCGTCAAACGCCCCTTAATGACGGCATTACCAGGCATTACGCCACGCACCTGATCTTCAATGAAAGGCTGACCTTCTTCTGCTATCAGCACGAACTCGCAGTCGTCAGTCATCCTGCGTATCAGTTTCTTGGGAATGGGATACTGTGATATCTTCAACACGGGATACGGACACCCATCCGGATAGCACTCCATCAGATAATTATAAGCAATACCACTGGCAATAATACCCAATTTATGGTCTGCTGCGTCAATATACTTATTATACTTGCTATCGACAGCCATCTGCTCAAGCAAGGGTTGCTGGCCTGTAACGACGACATTACGCTTACGGGCGAACGCTGGTAACAGCACCCAGTTCGAAGCCTGGGCGTCATAGTTCAAGGCGTTCTGCTCACGGGGCGTATCCTTTATCTCCACGACGGCACGGGAGTGTGCCATACGTGTTGTTACACGCATCAAGATAGGTAGATGCAACTGTTCCGAAAGGTCGAATGCCTCTCCCATCATATCGTAGGCTTCTTGTTGACTGCTCGGTTCCAACGTAGGAATCATCGCAAACTTGGCATAGAAACGGCTATCCTGCTCGTCTTGCGAAGAATGCATCGATGGGTCGTCGGCTACCAGCACAATCAGGCCGCCGTTCGTACCTGTCATCGCCGAGTTGACAAAGGGATCGGCACACACATTCAGTCCTACATGTTTCATACACACCAGCGCACGCTTGCCCATGTACGACATACCGAGCGCTGCCTCCATCGCAGTCTTCTCGTTCGTTGACCAGCGGCGATGGATGTTTCTCTCTTTAGCAATGGATGACTCCTGGATATACTCGGTAATCTCCGTCGATGGCGTACCAGGATAGGCATAGACACCGCTCAGACCAGCATCAATGGCACCCTGGGCAATCGCCTCATCACCTAACAAAAGTTTTTTCATTTGACTATTTGACAATTTTACAATTTTCCGCAAAGGTACGACTTTTCGGCCGAATAAACAAAAAAATGCGGCCTTATTTGCATAAAGCCGCATGTATATACGATTTTCTTACAGGTTTAGAACGTATAGCCTAAGGTCAGGAGCACCTGATGACGATTATTCTTGACTTCTGTGACACCTTGAGTGCCGGAGTACGGCTGGAATGGATGGAAGTCTCCCTTGGTACCACTGTACTGATAAGCCAAGTCGATATTCATGCCACCGAACTTTACACCCAGACCACAGGTAATACGATGGGTATCCTTCCAGTTCACATAGTCGGTCGTGGATGAATAAGACACTCCTGGAGAGTCTAGTGTCATATCGCGGTAGCCTTTATCTTCATACGGCGATGACAGATAATTATAGCCTAGGCGAACAGCCAGTTCTGGAACAGGTTTGAATTCCACACCTGCCTTCAGGGTGTGCTGTCCTGTCAGGGAATATTCCGTATTCTCCTTCATGGGCTGGTCAGTGGAAGATGGTGTGTAATTATAGTCATCATACCAGCCAGAATAACGAATACCTCTATCATTAATGCGATTCTTACTGGCACTGTAGTCGGAATACTCATAGCCAAGGCCAAGAGCCACCTGACTGCCGATAGTATGCCCCACACTCAGTCCGAACTTCCACGGTGTGTAATACTTAAAGTCGTAACTCTCATGGCTGCGCCCCTCATCCCATGATCCGTATTTGCTATTGTTCAGCAAGTATGTATCATTGCTGGAGGTCAACTCATACCAGGTTGGTGTGGATACAGACATTCCGATTCTGAATGGCGACTCCTCTACAGGCCGGAAAATAATACCAGCCTTAATATCAAAGCCAGTTCCCTTAATCTTACGTTCATCACCTACAGCCACAGAACCGCACTCACCTTCGCTGTCCAGCAGTGTCTCTGCATATTCACTATAGCCTTTGTAATTCACGTTTTTAAGGCCAACGGTGAGTCCCCAGTAGAAACGGTCATTCACATTTCCACTTACGTTGAAATCATAATCGGCAATCCAACCACGATGCGCACGGTCGAACGAATAGGCACTCGCATCGTTGTAATAGATCAACCCATCGTCAGGATCTAACATCAGTGTATTCACATTCATATAGTCTGACAAACTGAAGGACCAAGATCGGTCTTCACCTTCCCATCCAATAATCTCGCCCTGATCATTCTCGTCGAATTCAAAGATTCCTTTGTCTTCTTTATAGTAAGTCAGCCCATTCTGGGAGCACCCCCTAAGGGCATTGGCGGCCGACAGAATCTGGTCAAAGTTACGACTCTTATGATAATTAAAGGCAACATTCACGAATGACGACTCGCTAACGCGCGCTGAATATACGAAGCCTGCTTGGTCGAAACTCATGTTCGTCTTTCCCAGACCGTCGAACTTCTGGGCATCCGACTGAGACACGAAACCAAAGCCGACACTGACATTCGAATGGCGGAACACGCCAATACCTGCCGGGTTTGTACTGATGGTAGAGATATCTGCACCCAAGGCATCCATCGCTCCACCCATACCCACATAACGGGCTGTTCCATTCAGGTCACTGCCCAAAAGACGGGCACTTTCATAAGTATCCTGCGCAACTGCCGGCATCACAGCCAAGGCTAATGCTGCTAAATAAATCTTCTTCATCATACTTACTTAGAAATTACGATTAACATGATTATCTCCTGCCGCCCATACGGGAGCCGCCACCGCCTCCGCCACGGCTGCCACCGCTAAAGCCTCCGCCGCTTCCAAAGCCACCGCTACTACGGGAACCGCCGAACGATCCAGAGTAACTGCTGCGAGAGCCGCTATAACCAGAATTTCCACGATTGGAGTCACCTCGATAGCCACTGAAGTTTCCGCTGCCACTACGCACACGATTACCACTTCTGTTAGGATAGAGTCCTGAACCATGCGACATCCTGTCAGCACGATCGCGCAGACTACTCACTCGACGACTGCTGCTAGCCACTCCACCACCATGGTAGTAACCATGGGTAGAACCATTCCTGCGGATCGTACCAGTGCCAATATGAGCATAGTGCCTGCCAATTCCGCCAACAATATAATAATAATGATGATATGGGTATCCCCAACTATTGTACCAGGGATAGTACCAGCCATGATAGTAACCATAATAACCTGCATAACCGTAATACCATGGATCATACCAAGGGTCATACCAAGTGGTGTACCATCCAAAGCGGCTATAATACCAAGGTGAGTGCCAGGCCCATGTGTCGATACCTGCACGATAACCTGCCCAGAAGGCAGCATTATCAGCCAGTTCATAGTCTTCGAAGCGACTCATTTTCTTCGTCAACTTATAATCTTCGCTCAGAGAGTCGGGATAGACTCCCTTCTCCTCACTGAAAGCAATGATGTCACTCTTCGTGGTATCACCGTCAATCACCTGATAAAAACTCTGCAGGCGGCGATTGTATTCATCAACATCCCTGTCACTTCCACTGTATGTGACGTCGGACTGTATATTATCCACCACTTTCTCCGCACTCTTCTTGGGGACGAAGTAGAGGTCGTCATCCTGAGCCACCATAGACAATGGCATGGCTCCGATCAGCATAGCAATCAGTAATAGTTTCTTCATTTTCTACAAAGTTTTAATGATCACGTTGCAAAAGTACAACCAATTTTTCTGCAAAGATAGGGAAAAACCCTAACTTGTGATAGGATTTTCCCTATTTTATCTATTTTTTCATTAAATTTAGTTTCTTCAGTTCGCTGTATATACGCTGTACCGGCAATCCCATCACATTGTAATAACTACCATGCAGGCTGGTGACGCCAATATAGCCTATCCATTCCTGAATACCGTATGCCCCAGCCTTGTCAAAAGGTTTATAATGCTTGATATAATAATGGATTTCCTCATCTGTCAAAGTCTTGAAAGTGACGTCCGTAGTCACGTCAAAACAACGCTCATGGGAAGTTGTCAGCAGACAGACGCCCGTTGTTACCTGATGCGTCTTCCCACTCAGCAGATGGAGCATACGCTCTGCATCAGCCTCATCCGCAGGTTTCCCAAGAATCTCATCTCCCACGATCACCACAGTATCAGCGGTAATCACAAGGTCTTCCGCAGTAATCACCTGGCGATAGGCATCTGCTTTCTTCTT
>ODAI011337530.1_pt1 | contig 29144 bp, 71 predicted proteins | sample 1539321 | NCBI WGS metagenome assembly ODAI01 (sample SAMN02144231, study PRJEB22623) | gut metagenome | biome: sheep rumen | host: Ovis aries | place: New Zealand
ATCGTCTCATATCCAAAAACGCCTTCTAGCCCTAAAAGAATGCGTCTGATGGCTATGCCAGTGAATTATGTCTAGTCTTTTGTTCCGTTATACTGTTTTTTATATTATCTATTTATGTCATTTATTTTCATTTTCTGTCTTTTTTCGCTTTACTAAAATTATTTGATTTATTTTCAGGGTAGTGTGGAAATGGATGAAATACCTCAGTGCCAAGAATTATAATAGGTCTTTTGAAAATAACTACCCCTATCCCTTATATATAGCGGTTTGTAGGAATATCATACCTAAAAATCGTTAGTGCTTATTATTGACACTCTATTTTATTGACCACACACACCACCACTCAAAAATACATATTTTAGTAAATTGAGAATTAATAAAAAATACGTGGCATACTGATGGTGTCCTTGATGAGGGACACAAAACAAGTCATCAGTGATAGCAAATACGTTTGAAAGATATGTTCGTTAAATCTTTTACTATCCCTTAGTCGGGTGTAGGTGTACATTGACAAACAGTAAACCAACTAATCGTTATTACTTGCAAGGGTTTACTTATGAATAGTTGAGTGATTCGTTAGAATTGCAACAAACTTAATCTCATTAACAATGAGTAGCGTGTGCAAGCGTGAACACTGACGGCACAAACCACGTTTCCATCGTGGAGTGCAAGGTGTAAGTAACGTTAAAGTGTAGATACAACCTCACTTGAGTTGTACACGGCTGGTACAAGGAATGTACTTAAGTGGTTAGAACGTGCCACAACTCAAAAAAGTCCGGATACGCTTTTTGGCATATTTTCGGGGGGCGTGGAGTTTGCCCATTAACGACACGCCAAAAACTGACTTTATGTTAAACTGAGTAGTTTCGAAAATTACCACTTGTAAAGTGGTTAAGGTGGCATACATCTTAACGCAATAACGCTAGTGACAGTAACCTGGGGTAACCCGACAGGGTGGGACTTGTGTCCTTTGGCTAGTACGATTAACATACCTATGCTATGAGAATGTGAGTTGCACATGGCACAAGTGGGAAAAGTAGGAATGAATAGTACCCGACAACGCAATAGGGCACGGTTAGGAGCGGTGTAACTAGGCGTAAATTTTAAAAACCTTTACAGTGGGTCGGTACGACTTTGTAGGGGCATACCCACAAGGTTCAAGGGTTCAACTCCCTTGCCACTATTCCAACCAAAAAGGTTGAGATTATTTTATAGTGCCGGAATCAAGGCACGGAAGGAGATTATTATGACAAGATTAACAAAAACTATCGCAAAAGAAGAAATGTTAGGAAAGGTTATGGCACGAGTTGCCACAATGAACAAGGACGAACTAGGAAAGTTGTACGACCAGCTTTTCGGTGACGTGGTTGAAGAACCAAAGAACGAAGTTAAGGAAGAGCCTAAGGCTGAAGAGCCTAAGAAGGCTAAGGAAGAGCCTAAGGCTAAGAAGACTAAGGGTGTACGCCCTAAACAGATACTTAAGGCTGACGGCTTTGACCGTGACCTCTACGAGGCACACGCAAGATACCTAGGGCTCTGGGTAGAAGGTGCCGGCAAGGACGGACAGGGCAAGGTTAAGTCTAAGAAGGCTAGACAGGAAGTGTACAAGAGCCTTTACAAGGACTACGTAGCAAAATAGGGTGAAGAGTACAAGGTGGGTGCAACTCCCACCACACCCTTTAGGGTATAAGCCCGAACAAAATATGAAAGGACGTGCTAAGGCACGGATAGGTGAACGATTATGAATGAAGTAACAATGTTTGAAGATTTATGGGACGAACTTGACTTTATGTCAGATGAAGAGGTTGAGGAAGAAATACGCCGATTTCATGAGCGTAACGACAAAGGGGGTGACAGATAATGGAGTGGACTAAGGGTATACCTAGCAAGGACGGTTTGTATGTTGCTAGGTTTGTCAACGGCACGACTCAAGTTATTAGTTGTGAGGAAGGACTTTGTATGTTCTACGATGAGGTGGAAGATACACGCTATGAATTATCAGGTTACATAGTAGCATACATACCAATCCCTGAGTACGAAGGGGGTGAGATGTAATGAAGGCACGAGTTAACAATGAAACACTTGAAGATATTCTCAAGGGCGGTTGGGTGCTCCGATAAAAGCACCAACGCCACGACAGGTCTTTGCACGGTTCGAATCCGTGGTGGCGTTTTGAATATTATGAAAGGACTGTGTTGGATATGACACGATATTACGACCCAGAATACGACAGATTCGTTGACGAAGATGTCATCAAAAAACAGTATGAGTGGTTCGCTCAATTCAAGAGTTTCCACAAAACTTACGAAGAGTTTCGTGATGAAAACTTTAGGAGCGAAGAAGTAGGTAAGCACTTAATAGGGTGGCAGCAAGAGTACCCACACGAATAAACAAGTACCTTGTCGGTGGCACGGTTAAACCGTCAGAAAGGTGGAATTATGAATAGAACACTATTAGGGAAACTAAGAAAGGGTGACGTGCTTATGTTGCTCAAGGTGCTAAAGGGAATCGAAGATTCTTATGACGGTGACAGACAGGACGTTAAGGTGTTGGAAGGGCTTGTGTTTGGCAAGGAATCCATACTTGACGATTCTTGTTGGTTTATGGAAACCATAGTGAAAGACAAATTCGGTGTTCGTTGGAATTGCTTACACAGATATTATACCTACAAGGAACTTGCAAGGGATATATATTTCATATTCAACGGAAAGGAGATAAACCTATGATAGTTAAAGTGTTTTTGTTTGAAAATAAAACTCCGAACTATCACGGAACTATTTATTTAGACACCAATACATTCGGAGAAACGGAAGCCGAAAAGTGCTTCCACTTATGCAACTGGTCTTGTTGGGCAGAAGAGAAACCGGAAGACAACCACACAGACATAGAAGTTTGTGGGCAAGGTCTTGTATTACAAACACCAACGGAATCGTGGTTATCGTTGCCAGTAGGGTGGTTTAAAGGCACATCGGTTGAAATAAGCGAATATGTCAACAAGCAAAAATATAATTTTTGGGTTTAGAAAGGAGATACAAATTATGAAAGTATATTTGTTAGAAATAGAAATCGACTACAACGGCGAACGATACATAACAGACGAAGGAGTTATTTATTCTTCAAAGGAAACGGCACAGAAAAGGGGTATGGAAATCGTAAAAAACCCTAGTGAAAAGATGAAAGGTGCAGTTTGTTACTATGTAACGGAATACGAATTGCGATAATGGAAAGGTAGGTATGAACTATGAAATCAAAATCAATAGCGAAGATGACATTGTCATCGAAGAGAAACACCGAAACGTGTTATGCAAATTGTTTAAGTGTAGCGAAAAGGATTTGCCTACCTACGTTTGGGAAAACAGGGAAATCTTACAGGGTGGAATAATGATTCCAAGAAAGGAGAAATGATATGAACTGGAAAACAACTTTTTATAACGATTTTAGTATTGCTGACAGATTTGGTGTGAATGCCATAAAGGATACTTACAAACGAGCATTCAAAGAATGGAAAAGCAACTATGAGTACTTAACAGAATTGGTAATTGTACTCAACTGGAAAATTTGGGAATGGTACGAAAAAGGGAACGCAGAACTTGCTGCCTTGTACCAAACATTGTGGGCAAAAACAGATACCTATGCAATGGATAACCTATCAGGCGATGAACTTAAGTACTTTATCAGGGTCACAGATTAGAAAGGAGAAATAAATGATAGTAAGAATCACAGAAACACTAACAAAGGAAATCGAAGTTGATGCGGTTTCAGAAACAGAAGGGATTGAAAAGGCAAAGGACTTATATTGGGACGGTGAAGTTGTCCTAACGGCTGATGACTTTTCTGGTGAAACAGAATTTGAAGTAATAGAAAGGTAAGGTGATCTAATTATGGCACGATATGATGAAATGAGTTATAACGAGAAAATGGAAATTGAAGAGTTGTTTGGTGTATGGTTAAAACCATACGTCAACGAAGTAATTATTAGAGTGCTGAGAAAGAAAGATGAAATCATCGAAAACGAGTTTGCAATGAACTTGTTAAGGGAACTTGCAAAAAGAGAAAAGCAAGAAGAGAAACGCTTTTACTCAAATATCGGTTGTTATTTTGACAATGTACCTGATGATGCAGATTTTCACCTACACCCATTGGAGCACTCAAAGAGTTATAGAGATGTGCTTTATGATATGTACATCGGAAAGGAAAGATAATGACGGTACAGGAACAAATCAAAACATTAAAGACTAGACAAAATTCACTCGCAAAGCAAATTGAAAGCAAGCCTACATATGATGAAATGTGTAGGCTTTGTGATGAACAGATGGAACTTAGTAATCAAGTGAAAGCACTTGAAAGAACAGTTAAGTTTTTAGAAAGGTAGGTATGAATTATGAGAGAACAGATTATTGAAAAAATCAAAGAGATACTTGCAGATGATGAAGAGTTATTTAATAAACTTTGCGAACAACTTGATAACAAAAACGGTTTTTTAGGTGATAACCGATATTACCCAATGCACGAGCTTTATCAACATAATCAACCAAGTGACCAAGAGAGTTTCGATAGGTTGATGAACCTGATTTATTACGGTCAAGACGAAGATAGTTTTACTTACGACAACAACGGAAATAAGAACTATGGTTGTTTTAATCCTAACCGTGACTGGTTTAAGTATGACGGATACGGAAATCTAGTTTCAACGGACTACAAAGAATACCCTGTAACCTTAAGCGAACTTATCGATGAAGTGGTTGAAAACTACTACAACATTGATATTGATGATGTGGAACTTGACGAGTTATTTGAAGAACTTGTTGAAAGCGAAAATTAATAATAATGCTGACCTATCGGCAAGACGGGGAGAAAGAGGTAAATTATGATGAACTTTGGAGAAATCAAAATGGAACTTACAAAAAAAGGATTCGATGCACGAATCAACACAGCTGTTAAAAATGGAAATGTGATTCCTTGTATCACGGTAAAACAGAGCGAAAACCTTTATGTGAACCTTTACGCAAGTACAGTAAAGGATAAAACAATTGACGAAATTATAGAGTTGTGCAAAAGACAACCGGACTTTAACCCAGATGATATTACACCTGAATTTGTGTACAAAAACGTAATGATAGGTGTACAGGCAAAAGGAGCTGAAAACTTAATCAAGCGTGAAACAGAATTTGACGGAATCGAAAAGTATTTATACGTTAAGGTATCCGATGAAAACTCATTCAAGTTAAAAGAAGAGTCCGCCTTCGGTTCGTTGAATAGAGCGAAGTTATGGGCAAAGGCAGAAGAGAACACTTATAAATCTGCCGAAATCGGAACTATTGAGAGTATCTTATCTGGAAAAGAAAAAGTATCTCTTGATACCGCAACGGATACAGACCCTAATTTCACATTCGTAACAACGAAAAATGGTTTTAGAGGTGCAAGTATCATCACGATAAAGAAAGCCGTAGATAAACTCAAAGCGATTATGGGTGCAAAGGAACTTATAGTTATACCTTCAAGTATTCATGAAGTTATCGTTATAAAAAAGTTAGACGGTATAGATATCGATGATATCAAGGAAATGGTACTCGAAGTAAACGCTAATGAAGTTAGTGCAGAAGACAAGTTAGTTGATAACGCATATGTAATCTAATTAAGGGAGAGCAATTGCTCTCCCCTTTAAGTGAAAGGAAGTGAGAATATGAACAAAGTAAATGAAAGAGCATTAAGCAAAATGCTAAAGCACAACGGATATGTCTATGTGAGAAACAACGGACATAAGATTTATACCAACGGAAAGAGAACTATCTCAATCCCGAGAAGTATGAATGGAGTTATCATTCGTAGACTTATCAAGGAAAACAATTTAAAGGAGTGTTAGTATGAAAATGAATTATTACCGACTAAAGCAAAACGAAGTAGGAATGCCTTATCTCGAAAAGCAGATGGATACTTACTCGGTAGACAAGCGAACGTGCTTTGATAACACAGAAAAGATTTTTAAGTTTTGTAAGGCAAATGGGTTATGTGATTTAGCTGAAGAACACGTCTTCGGAATGTATTGCAACTCTAATCTAAACTTGATCGCCTTAAGTGAAATTAGCCACGGAACGATTAACACGTCAATGTTTGGCATTAGGGAAATCATACAACGTGCATTGTTGTTTGGTTCACCTGAACTAATATTGATACACAACCACCCAAGTGGAAATCTCAATCCGTCACAAAAGGATATAGCGGTAACAAAGAAAATTGATACTGCGTGTCAAGCAATGGGATTAAGCCTTGCTGCACACGTTATACTAGGCAAAACAAAATGCCGAAAGATTTGAAAGGAGAACAGATATGAATTTTAGAAAAATGAAAACAGATAAGAGAAAGCGATTAGCAAAAGCAATCGATAAACAATGTAGCAAGATAGATAAGGCTAGAGCGAAAGGAGTTGACAGGTGCAAAATAGTGCCTGTTGACGATGATATTAAAACCTACTTTCTCCGTTACCTAACGGAAATGATAGGTTACACAATTGAAGACGATATGATTTTATTTAATCATATACAGTTTGTACAAGATGATAACTTGTTCACAGAATATGTAATTGCACAGTAAAGGAGAAATGAATATGAAAGAATTAAAAAGAACAGAAACAATTGAAAAGATTATTGGTTACGAAGCAGATGACGGCACAGAATTTAAGACAAAAGAAGAGTGTGAGAAATACGAGAAATCAGCATTCGGAGTTGTGTTTGCTAGATTTAAAAAGTTAATTGTAAAAACTTATGATGAATGTAAAGTGTTTGCAAATCAAGGATATGGTTCTGAAGAATATCAGTATTATTTAATTGATATTAAAAGCGAAAATGATTTATTAGTATATAATCACTTTGTACAATTCACAGCAACAAGTGATAGGATTTTAGACGATAGTTATATAGGCAAAAGGTTTTTATGTTGTGCTGGATTTCCTTATGAAAAATGGCAAAACAGAGAACTTTACGTGAAGGGAACTATTGATGATATGATTGCAGAGTTTACTAAAGATATGCGTAAAGTATTTGCAGACGAGAAAGGAGATACAGATGAAACTAAATAATGTAAAACCAATGAATTGTTTTACTGTATATGGTGATTTATCTGGCTTTGACATTTTAGTCGAAGTCAGATATTCACAAACAGAAAAGGCGGAAGAGATAGTACAGAAAGCATTTGAAGAATGGTTTGAAGATGATTCAAGCGATGCTACAATGTGTGAGTATATCTATGATAGACTACTCGAAAACGAAATTGAATGTAGGATTTATGCAACGGAAGGAGAATAATATGAAACACGCAAATGTATTTGATATACCAACATTTAAAGTTGAAGGCACAGTAAGTGATATTAAATTTGCTGTGTCTGTTGAAGACTATATTGATTATGATAACGCAATGGAAATCGCACAAGAGTCATATGATGAATGGCTTGAGTTAGAAGAGTGCGAAGATACAGCTGAAGATTATGTGTATAAAGCCCTTAAGAACAAAGGCATAAAGGCAAATGTATACACATTAGTTTTAGGGGATTAGCAATGCTAGTTCCCTTTTAAGTGAAAGGAGAAATTATGGAGAAACAATTAGAACGAATGATTAAGGTGCAAGCACCACATAGCAACAAGGCGTATTACATACACAACTCAAATCTCGGTATGTATGGTGTGTGCAATGGTGTGATGTTTATGATGTCTAAAGAACCTATAGTTCCTTTAGATGAAGATACTAGGGAATTGAAATCTATCAACAAAATTGTTGATGATATAGTGCGTGATGGAAAAGAAATTGAGTATCCAACACTTAAGGAAATTAAAGAAGAGATAACTAAACTTGTAGGAAGAAAACGTACAGTTCCTGTACTGTATAGTTTCGGAAAAGGTTTGCCAGTAGTCAACGCATTATACCTAAGAGAAATCGTTGAGTTTATTGGTGACGATGCAATATGTTATATGTTAAATCCAAAAGCACCATTGGTGTTCAGAACTAAAAACAAAATCTGTTTGGTGTGTCCTGTAAATGCTGGAAGCAAAATTCCAAAAGGTTTTAAATTATCAATAGGAGGTTAGTGTATGAATGAATTAATTGAAATTGCGTTATGGTTAAATAACGCAGATGGCATGGGTGCTACTGACGAAGAATTTGCAGGCGTGTTTGCTTTGTTAGGACTTGCGATGGGACGTGGTATTCCAAAGGAACTTGATGATATAGAAACAATAATTGCAAACACAAACTACGATGAAGTGTGGAGAAAACTTAATACGATTTGTAAAGAAATACAAATCAACATAAAGGATAGAGTGTAATGCTCTATCCTAAACGAAAGGAGATATAGATATGACTACAATAACAATTTATAGAAACAAAAGAAACCGAAACAAATACCTTGAAGTAAGGAATGACGGACATTACCACAATACAGTAAGACAGTATTTAATGTGGGAAACAAAAGCAAGAAAAGGCAAAATGCTAACAAGCCAAACAAAAAATTATACTGGCGATGGTTACTTACATAGATGGAAAATTAGCCATCTTAAAATGCTTTTAGAAGACTATGTTGAAATTGAAAGGAGATACAGATATGGACGTTAAGGGAATTGTGTTTGAAGATTTCACACACGATACAGATGTTGAATTTAGTTTTCAATGTAAAGGCACCAAAGACCTTTACGATAAATGTGACCAAGTAAGAAGATTAATGGGAATGACTGATTTTCCTGAAGAAAGCAACATACTTTATTACAATATTTATGTTATTGTAAATACCGAAAAAGAAAGCATTTCGCTTAGGTTTAATATTAACAACTCAATGGAAGATGATTTAAAGTGGTACAGTATACCACTAACTATTGAACAAGAAAATATGTTGTTGTGGAAAGTAATATACGAATTAAGCGAGATGGACTAGACAAAATTCATACGAAAGGAGTTTTGATTATGAGTTATTTAGAAGAACAGATTAAAGATATTTTATGGGACAAGGCATTTGAAAGCATTGAGGATATGAGAAATAAGGCTGATGACTTAAAAGATATGATTGATGACATTGTTGAAAACATTGAGATTGACATAAAGGATACAGATTATCACCCATATCCAGAAAGATATGCGTAATTAAGGGAATGGCAATTTGCTATTCCCTTTTAAATTAAATAAACATAAAGGAGAAAATAATATGAGAAAGAAAATTGGTACAAACGCTATAGTGAAAAGAGTTAATGAGTTACGAACATTAAGAGAAAGACAGTTGCAGAATGTTGATGACTTACACGTTAAGTTACAGAAAGGAAATACGAAAACTGGATCAAATTGTTGGACAGTTTCACTTGCACCTATCCTTGACTGTTGCAATTGCAACGAATGCAGCAAGGACTGTTATGACATAAAGAATATGATTTATAAAGCATTAAAGAATGACAGAACTAAAAACTCTGCAATACATTTAGCAGACGAAAAAAGATACTGGAAAGAAATCGATGCTCAAGTTAAAGCGAACTTTGTAACCGAGTTAAGACTTAATGTTGGTGGTGATTTGACAGATACAGATTTTGAATATGTATCAAAGTTAGGCAGAGCGAATCCTAAAACACAGATTATGTTCTTTACAAAGAACTATAAGGGAATTAACAAGTTCCTTGATAGCCACAGATTCCCAAGTAATGTTCACCCTATAATGAGTGCTTGGTTAGGAATGGAAATGGATAACCCACACAACCTACCTTGCAGCCATGTTCTTTACGAAGATGGAACTACTACAGCTCCTGAATACGGTGCTAAATATTGTGGTGGCAATTGTAGTGAATGTGCTTTTGAAGGCAAAGGTTGTTGGACATTAAAGAAAGGTGAACACGTTATCTTTAAAGCACACTAATATATAGGATAGGGGAAATCCCCTATCCTAATTATGAAAGGAGAAATGAATATGAATTTAGTTAGAAGTGAAAAGATTTATACAACGCAAAGTTATTGTAAAGAGTATTTAGGTGTGAACCTTATGACATTTAGCAAGCGAGATGAATTAAGAAACATACTTGATAATATGGGATATAACAATGTATGGGATAAACCATTAAGCGAAATTGATGAAGTAATAGAAAGTGGTGAGCCTGTAGTACTTGTTGACTGTTCGTACATAGAAGACGGAGAAGTTATTAATGAGTACAGATGGTTTGAAACAATTGAGTAAAGGAGATATAGATATGAGTATTTTATATAGTGTAAGTGATGCAATTGAACTTACGGATTATGTTACTAAAAAGGCAGAAGATAAATTGATATATATGTTATGGACTGTCGCATACACATCAGTTAGATGTAACAGAAATGCAACACGAATTGCAAATCATATGCAACCACTAAGATTAATGTTAAAGCAAATCGAGTGGCGTGGTTGTGTAATTCCTGAAGAGATAGAAGAAATAGATTCTCTTTATGACGAATTTAAAAGATATGGATTTACCAATTGGTCAGTAGCAGATGAATTTAGTATACGTTATGAGTAAAGGAGAAATGAATATGGAAAAAGTAATAATTAAATTAGTAGATAATTGGGATTGGTCAATATGTGCAATAATGATTGTTAATTACGACTCAAAAGCAATAAAGTATAGCGAACTTGTTTGTGAAATTCAAAATACTATAGATGATATAAAAGAAAAACACCTTGATGATTATACTTACGATGCTATTTCTAATGCACTTACATCAAAGTTCGACTGTGAAATATATGAAATAAGCGATATGTCAACTGTTGAATACTAAAGAAAGGAAGTGTAGATTATGGGATTTTTTAGTTGGTTAGATTGTGTAACAGATGAACAGATATCTTGTACAAAATCGAAAGATGTATATGTATTAATACCAAAGGAGTTTGGTGGCGGTCACATAAAGGAAAGCTTTTATGATGGCTATGGAAATTTTGGTGGTCACGACATATATGAATTAGTTGTTGACTGGAATAAAGATTACCTTGAAGAGTATCGCAAAGATAAAACATTCAAGTGTGATTGGTTACAGGGATGCGATTCAGTAGAAGAAGCATTTGAAAAGTTTGAAAAGAGAGAGATTGGAATTAGCATTGCTTGTTATGATGAAGACCAAGCGAAAATTAAATATCCAATAAAGATTACGCACGATGAAAAATCAACTTATGAAGATTGCGTATATAGTTTAAGCGATCCAAATCAAGGCTTAGGTTATTAAGAAAGGAGAATAATATATGTGTATGGTAGATATCAGTAAAACAGAATATGCATTAGAAGAATATTACAAAGGAAAATTTTACAACCAAGTAGATATATTTTATGTGTTTCAAAACGCATTAAATTACGCACATGAATTAAACTTAAGTGAATATGTTATTAGAGCAATTTATTACGATAAAGACGAAAACGAAATTGAAACAGAAGTATTATTTAATAGTCACTTAGACAGTAGCAATTGATTGTATAAAAGAATTTAGTAAAGGTAGAGTGTAATGCTTTACCTTTATTTATTGAAAGGAGATATGAATTATGAGAAACAATTTTGAAACAACAATTAAAGTAAAGCGAATTGAGATTTGCGATTTGATTTTGCTATGTGGATTAAAGGCTGTAGATGATCCGAAACACGCAAATAAATGGCAGAGATTACACGACAAACTTAAATCACAGTTAGATGAACTTGATAAACAGTTAGATGATGCTTTGGATGTAGCAATTGATTGTCTGAAAGAATTTGAAGTGAAAGGAGAATGATTAAATGAAGGATGTTATAGCACAAGTAACTTATTTACCTGCCAATGAAACTTCTAGATACATAGTTAGAAATATTAGATATGATTTTAAAAGCGAAACAATATGGATTATAGACCATCGAAATCACTACCTTGATTTTGATATGAGTGAGCATAAAATTGTTTTAATAAAAGGAGAATAGATATGAGTAGATATTTAGCATTAGCAGGACCTAACACAAATCAAGTGTGGGTTTATGATGAAGAGTTAGATGTATATATTGATCCACCAATAAGTGTATTAAAAGAAATCGATTCATACGCATCTAATTATGAAAATTATCTTGAAGTTAGCACAAATAAGTTGCAAGAAATAGTAGATGCAGAATGTCCACCCGATTGGTTGTATGACAAGGAATATCACTATGGCAACATAGAAATATAGAAAGGAGAAAATTAATATGGATAATGTATTAAATAAGATGTTGGTGTTATTAAACAACGCTATTGGATTTATGTATGAACAAGGTATGACGGAAACAGAAATTGCAGACTATCTTATTACTAATGTAGATATGCTTAAGGCTATATACGTAGGAGATTATGAAACGATAGAGAAATGCTTACCTATAACGAAGTATAAAGTATTTGTAACTATTCCTTTTGGTATAGACGATACGTTATATACACCTTATAGCGAAATAGAACATACAAATTATGAAGATGCATATGCAGAATATGAAAAAGCAAAAGCAGATGAAAAAGTTATTTATGCAAAGATAGAATCTTGGGAGGATTAAGATATGGAAAAGATTTATTACATTGATGGAGATAAGAAATTTAATAATGCAGCTGAATGTGCTGAATGGTTTAAGTTAAATTGTACCGAAGAATTTCAGGAACAATTTGAAAAAGATATGGATAGCAAATATGGACATATAGACATATACGGAAAATCATTTTTAGCGTCTACAATTTATAAAGAACTCGTAACTCTTAATGAACTTGAAGATACATTTTCAGATTACGTAAATGATAGATGTGATGGTTTAGCATCAGACTTGGAAAATATGTCAGATGTTGAATCATTTAATATGTTTGGTCACAGACTTACTTGTGACCTTATCGAAACTGGAAATGAATTTACAAGCGACTGGGAAAAGATGTATGACTTCTTCGTGTTAAGCAAAGAGAAGTTTTTAGAAACATATAGTTATCTTACAGAAAATGATTACAACGCTACAATGGAAATTGTAGATAATTCAGGAGCATCTTTTGCAGCAAGAAAGTGTACACCTATTAGTAATATTATAGATGCAATTGTATCACATAGTCAAAAGTAAAGGAGATAAGCAAATGAGTAATTGGAAATATAGATTAAAAAGTGGAAGAGCATTAAGAAGTGCAATTAATGATAATGATTATTATGGAACATTAACACAGTTAAGGAACTGTTGGAAAGAAATCCACGAACAGTTCCCTGATGACTTTGATGAAGATGAACTTGAAGATTTGTATGACGATATTAATAACGCATTAGATAATGTACAGAACGCAAATGAATATGATTTATCTGAAGAAGATATAGAAGATGAAATCAATTATTTCTTAAATGATTTATATGACTTCTGCGATGCACTTAGAATATGGATTAAACTGTAGAAAGGAGAACCGATATGAGTAACGAAATGATGACATTGATCAGTAATGTGTATAACAAAATTTTAAAAGACAAACAGATTGATGCAGACAAGTATGAAAGAGAAGATGCTTACTTTGGAATAATCGAAGATGTCGAAAGTGGAAATGATTGTATCGCAGCTTTTATCAACGCTTTTAGTTTAGTTCATGCAACTGAATTAACAAGAGAATATGTAAAAGTACGACTCAATATGTATGGATATAAAAAAATAAATAACAAAGGAGAAAACTAATATGAGTAAGTATGAAAGATTAAACGCAAAATTTGTATTAAAGAATTTAGAAGAAAGAATTGAAGAATTAAAAAATTCACCATTTAAAAAAAGTTTTTATATGGAAACTGTATGGGGTGAGTTAAATATATTTGATTGGTTTCAGAATACAATTGCACTTAACAAATTAATGGATATGAGAAAGTTCTTAAAGGAATCTATCAAGTTAGGATTTGATGGTTATGTATGTTTCAAGGTAGGGGCAACTGGTTGTGCAAACGGAATGTGGGCGCATAAAGAAACATCAACAGATGGTTATTCTCCAAGTGGAGATTATATTTATAAGTCTTTTACTCCAGATTATAACTGTTGGCAGATAAGAATAAATGATATTACATATCCATCAAGAAAAACTGGAGAAGAGTTTGATAAATGTAAAACCATCAAACAGTTTGAAAATTACATTGCAGAGAATAATTTATTATAAAGGAGAATTGATATGAGTTTAAGAAAATTTATGAAACCATTTAATAAGCGAGACGAGGAGTTATTTGAATATGATGACAACGGAAACATCTGTGGATTTACAAGTTACGGAGAAGAGGTTTACTATGAAATGATTGATTACATTGAAGATCTCGGAAGATTTTCTTGGGTAGATACAGATAACATTGTGAAAGCATTTAATGAGATTACTGATTATCAGTATGTGTAGAAAGGAGATTGCATATGAGTTTAGCAGAGTTTTTAAATTTTATGGATTTAGATTTTTGTATTACAAGCGGAGCAAAAATTAAACTAATAGACCCACAAGGCGAAGGCTTTATGGGAAACGATAGTGTGGAATATGATAGCATTGAAGAGGTTGCTGATGATGTATATGATGAATTTAAGAATCATATAGAAAACATAATTCTAAATGATTATAACGGAGATTGGTTTTCTGCTACTATGGAAAACAAATATATATTAGATATCATCTATTACATGGCTAATCCAGATAAGATAAAATTATTCAACAATCCTTTATTATTTTAATCCTTATTACTTGACATAATTCACATAAAGAGTTATATTGAAAGTAATAAAAAATGACGTTGCAGAGTTAAAAATAAAAGGAGTGATGATATGGAAATTATCTTTGGTATCATAGTTGTATATGTAATATATCTGATGTGTCTTGCATACAACAATGTAGATATGGCTAAAGACAAAGCAAAGTCTATTCGAGATGGTGATTTCGTATACAGAGATTTAAAAGGAAATGTTTATCTTAATTCAAATGACCATAAGGTTATTCGTTCTTACGATAAAAATGGAAACCTTGTTCTGAAAGATACAAAAACGCAAAAGCCAGTTGTTAATTATACTTTAGAAAACGAACTCAAATTGCAAGAGTTAAAGTTAAGTGATATTGAAAGAGCAAAACTTAATGGAGCGGACAGTTATATTATAGCGAAAATAAATGACGATATACGTTATATGTTAGATGGTAAAATTGCTGCTTGTCATTATGATCCGTATAATCCACACAATTCTATTACAACGCTTAAGGAAATATATCAAGTCTTCGAATGGGAAGACAGAACTTGTATATTGGTTAGTCATCGTATTCATTGTGAAGAGGGTGCTACTTATTATAACTACGGAGTTAAACATCCTAAAGTAAATCATAAACATTTTATTGATATGGAATTTTGGGTAGATATTTATACAGGAGAATGCAAACCTAGAATGTCCAAAGTAAATATGCATAAAGAATATTGGTATGAAAATGATTATAGTTTTGTTGCTGATTTTGATACTTCTTTAATTAATTTATATGTAAGAAGATATCAAGATTTCATTAAACCTTTTGTAAAAGATTGGAGTTCAATTGGAAGCAGAGATGAATTAAATCAGGCTTGGTTAGATTTTACTTTAGCTTATTTTCATTTTGATTTTGAAAGTATAAATGAAATTGCTAAAAAATATTATCGTAAGGTAAATGAAACATACCTTGCTCATAGGAGTGTTATTCAAGCTTACAAAGCTATTGATAAAGCACTCGTTGATATTGAAGAAGCAAATAAAGATGGAGTAAATGTTTACGATGACGGAGTTGTAATTCATTATTTCTTCCTCGAAACAAAGGAAACATATACTAAAGGATTAGAATCTAACATAGATATTTATAGGCAGTTTATTGAAAGAACTACAAGAGAAGTAAATGATGGAAAGAAAGTTGTATATCAAAACATTGATACAATTAATGCTATGTAAAGGAGTGGTTATATGAACGGAAGAGTTAGTCTTAATAATAAAATTTCAAAAGAAATTGAAAATAAACTAGAAGAGTATCCTGAATTTTTAAGTGACTTCTACTATGGATTAAGGGCGTCTAATAAACAAATGACTTCATGTAGAGAATACTTATATAAGACAATTAGCTTTCTTGAAAGCATAAATAAAAACGTAAACAACATTAAACCCGAAGACATAACAAGGCAGAAAGTAAATAAATATATGATAGGCATTCAGACTAAAACAGATAATAAAGGAAACCTAAAAGAAACATCAGACAGTTATCAATTATCTGTTTGGTATGCACTTAGGAGTTTCTTTGACTACCTAAAAAGAAATGAATATGTAAAAGAAAATTATATGCTTGATATCGATAAGCCTAAAAATCGAGATCTAGCTAGAATAAATAGTAAGAGATTGCTTTTAACAGAAAGAGATTTCATTAAGATACTTAACTCAGTTAAATCAGGTACAGGCGATTACATCACAAAGAGTAGGCAGATAAGGGAAAGAGATATGGCAATTATGGTATTGCTTATGACTACTGGCATGAGAAGAACTGCATTAACTACAATCAACATAAGCGATATCAATTTTGATAACCATACTTTGAAAGTAATAGATAAGGGAAACAAATTCCAAGAATATTATTTATCTGATGAAGTTATGGATATTATACAAGAGTGGTTAAATAAACGAAGTACCTTACCTTGTATTAAAGATGAAGATGCATTATTTATATCAAGACAAGGCAATAGATGTTCGAGTCATACTATATTTCATATAGTAGAAAAGTATTGCGAAGATGCTTTAGGATATAAAGTAAGTCCTCATAAAATAAGAGCAGGCTTTTGCTCTCAAATGTACGAGGCTACTGGTGATATTGAAAAAGTCAGACGTATGGTTGGTCACTCAGATGTATCAACTACTCAAAGATATATTGTAACGGAAAACAAAGAAAGAATTGAGTCAGCTCAACTTATGGCTGCAAAATTAAGATTGTAATTTTGACTTTATAATGGTATAATTCTTGTATCTCGAAAAGGGGGTGAAACAATGGAGAGATACAAAGAATATTTAGAAACAAAGTACTCACCATTATTAGAAAAAAGATTTAAGGATTTAAAGAAGAGAAAATTATCAGCAAGTAAAATGAATAAAAGAGAAGTTAAATCTTATTATAAAGAAATGAACAGTCCTTCTCTTGATTTCTTGAGATCAACTAATAATCAGTTAAGACTATACGTTGATTGGCTGATAAATGAAAAGAATGATAAAATAAGAAATGTATATAAAACAATAACATTTGAAGATTTAAAACAATGTATAATTCATTTAGATACTAGAATTATTTCTAGAAAAGATTTGCTTATTCAAATACAAAGTCTTCCTAATGCATCAGACAAATTCTTTTGTTTAGCATTATTTGAGGGTATTAGGGGAAACCATTATAGAGATATGCATTATATAAAAAGAGAAGATATTAACGAGAAGGATTGTACCATTACATTACAATCTGGGGAAGTAAGGAAAGTAAGTAAAGAGTTGATTGAATACGGAATTGAATCTTGTGAAGCAACTCAGTATTATAGCTTTACTGATGCAAGGGATTATCAATACAAAAATCCTACTAGTGGATATATATTTAAAGCACAATACAATTCAAAAATATCAGATGGAGAATTAAATCTTCCAGACACAACATTGCTTTCAAAATACAAATACATATCAATGAGAATAAGAAGCACTATGAATCAGTCAGAAGCATATATGCCTAAAGCGTTAAGAGATAGTGGTATGATAGATATGATTAAGCGTTTATATAAACAAGACAAAAAGAAATATAAAGATACTGCCACTATTAAAAATACAATATTAACTCATAAAAAAGAAATAGAGGATATATATGGAATAATGTATTCGGCTGAAAAATTTATATTGCGTTATGAAAATCAATTTGACGAATAAGTTAAACACACTCTTGCGATGTGTAAGGGTGTGTTTTTAAATTAAATTCAGGAGGTTTTTTACATGGAAAGTTTAATTAAAGCATTAAACGAAGTCAGGGAAATAGGGGTGAATATTACTGCAAGCGATTTTACAGTATGCGATTTATCGTTAAGGGATTTTGATGTTTCAGGTTATGATGAAATTGAGATTAGTGATGATTATAATACTGTATATATCCCAGCAAATTGCGAGGTGGTTAAAAGCGAATTTGGATATTTATTATTTAATGACTACTTGCATATAGAGTTAATTCTTTAATCTTAAACTTTACAAAATTCATATTGACAATAAGCCTTTGCGATGTTAAAATTAAAACATACGAAAGGGGAAGTTATGATATTAAAAGCGAAAGATATAATCAGGAAGTTTGATACTATTTCTAAACTTATTGATAACAAAAGTATAACAAATGTTAGTCTTAAATATAAACTTTTAACACTTCTTCATAACTTGGAACCACATAAAGATAATATAAACAAATTAAGAGATGAACTCGTTAAAAAGTATGGAAATGAACAAGAAGATGGTTCTTATGTTTTGAAAGAATCTGATGAAAATTTTAAAGATTATCTAGAAGAAGTTACAGATCTTCTTAATACAGAAATTGAAATTTTTGATTATCCTAAAATTGCATTTTCGGAAATAGTAAATAAAATTCCTAACGAAGACTTATTAAGTTTATACGAATTTATTATAAATGGGGATTAATTATAATCCCTATTTATTTTAAATTTGACTAGACATAATTCATAATATAATAAAAAGGAGATTAAATAATGAAAGAAATTACCTATGAACAGATTTTAAAAGCAAATGAAACAATCAAAACTACAGACATTAAAGGAAAAGATTACGCTGAAGTAAACCAGAGAATCAAGGCATTTAGAATGGTTTATCCTAATGGATTTATTCTTAATGAAATGACAAGCAATGATAACGGAGTATGTATATTTAAATCGTCAGTAGGATATTATGATGATGGCGAGCAGATTGTATTAGGCACAGGAACTGCTTACGAAAAAGAAAATTCAACATTCATAAATAAAACATCTTATATCGAAAACTGTGAAACATCAGCAGTTGGTCGTGCATTAGGAATGGCTGGATTTGGAATTGATACCTCAATAGCTTCAGCTGAAGAAGTTGTAAATGCTATTAACAATCAGAATACTGAAAATAAAACTTCAAAAACAACTGATATAAATAAAAAAGCAACTCCAAAGCAGATTGAAATTCTTCTCGGAGTATACAAAGATGATAATCTAACGAAGTTACTAAAGGCAAACAACATTGAAAAAATTCAGGATTTACCTATGACTAAAGCATCAGAGTTAATCGGTAAATTAAAGAAATAATACTATTAAGGTGGGCTGACTCATTGTTAGTCCACCTACTTTAAAAGGAGAAATAATGAATAAATTAAGAAGCGGAATATTCGTAGATAGATTACAAAAAATTAAAACAGATAAGAATCAGGATTTTGCATTCGGAAAAGTTTTGTTAGTTAAGATGAAACTATTTTCTAAACAATTAACTCCATTTGATATGGATAGTGGAAAACGAATTGTAGAATTACAGATGTTCAATGAAGAAGATAGAGCTTATCACCTTGTAGATATTAATAGTATCGTAAAAGTTAAAGGTGGTTTCGGTGTAAGATATTTAGATGTTTAAAGGAGAATAATATGGAAAATTTAATTACACAAGATGGTCAGTTAAACAAAGTTACATCATGTCAGATTGCTAACTTTGAATCACAAATAAAAGAATTAAAGAAACAAGAAGATGAACTTAAAGCTGCAATCCTTGAAGAAATGAAATCAAAAGGACTAGTAAAAATTGAAACTGAAGAGTTAGCAATTAGTTATGTTGATTCATTTGATAAAGAGAAATTTGATAACAAAAAATTAAAAGAAGATTATCCTAATCTCTATGATCAGTATGTATCAATGTCAACTGTAAAACCTAGCATAAGAATTAAAGTAAAATAATAAATATATTTATTATAAATAAACGACTGTAGTGGAGGAATAGGTAGACTCTAGTTATTGCTTGTAGAGAATGGTGCGTGTTGTAGGCTCTTTGAAAACGTGAGTAAAACGGTAGTACGCCTCCGCCAATTAATTCTCAACGAGAAAAGAAATAGCAGTTCCCATAATTAAATGGTGTCACGTCAGTTGAGAAAGCTCATGTAGGGTGCAAATCCCTACCTACAGTTATTTTATATTTTGTATTTTATATTAAATAGGAGGAATAAAATGAAAGTGTACGTAGTAACAAAAGGTGAATATAGCGATTATTACATCGTTGGAGTTGCTGAGAGTTTAAAAGATGCTAATACTTTAAAAAAACATTTCAATGCGGATTATATAGAAGTATTTGATACAGAGTTGAATTGCGATAATTTAGATGAACAGATTAAAAATATAATTGCAGCTGGTAAAAAATTCTATGTAGTAGATTATTCTGAAAATGAAAACGATTATTATTGCAATCAATTCGTAGTGCATGAGGTTAGAGTTAACAATAAAGAAACGCAACGTAGTTGCATAAATAGTGAGTATAAATGCGAAGAATATTCTGATTATAAAAATAAAGAAAAATATAAATTTTGGGTATTTTACGTTGTTGCAAGAGATAATAAACATGCAGAAAAAATAGCACAAGACAAATACGCAAAAATTAAAGCGGAGATGTTGGGATTATGACATATCAAAAAAATCAAAGATGACAAGAAATAATGGAGATTGCATATTATATTGAGGAGAAAAATGAATGAGAAAATATTTAAAAATAGGTGCGTTTAAAATAGCTATCGGAGCAGAAAAAAGTTCTTGGTATTTAATCCCTACAATCTGCGTTGTGCCAGATCAAGTAGCATGGCTAGATGACGAACAGAGATGGGATAATAATCATCGGATTATCACCACATCATTAGAGTGGTTATGCTTCTATATTGAATTTGAGTTAACTAAAAAAAGGAGATAGAAAAATGCAAATAGTAATTGATATACCCGAAGAAACCTATCATGATATAAAGGTTGGTAATACTAGACTTTGTAGCACTAGAAATGTCGCATTATATGCAATTGCAAATGGCGTACCAATTCCAAAAGGACACGGAAGATTGATTGATGTGGATGAAATTCCTATTGATTGTGATTATTATGATGTCGATGCTGCTCCAACAATTATCGAAGCAAGTAATGAAAGTGAGGTAGATGAATGACAAGAGATTTAACGAACATAGCAAAACCGTGTCCTATGTGCGGTTCTAAAAGAATTTATATGCCATTTCCTAAAATAGATGTTTTGTATAGTGTACAAATTCAGTGTGCTGACTGTGGACTTAAAGGATTTAAGAATGTATGTAAAGATGTTGATATTGATGAAGCGATGGAGAGAACAATTGAATATTGGAATACAAGAGTATGAAACGAATCATAGAAGCAGATAAGGAGAGTGAAGAATGATGAAAGAAGAACAATTGATCTGTATAGCTGAAGAATTTAATAAATGGCTTGAAGATATGGCTGAAAAGTATAAATGGGATAAAGATGATATGCAGTCCTTAATAAAACAGTTTTTAATGTGAGGTAGAAGAATGAATATTATAGATGAAAGAGAAAACGAAATGCCTTGTGAAGATACCATAAGCATACATTGTAAAGATACCATAAGCAGACAGGCAGTCGATAAGATAATTAACGATTTGTTTGAATACGATAACATGCCATCACCAATATGGCAAGGGTTTCGTTTGATTAAGTCCTTGCCATCCGTCACACCACAGGATAGAAAATTAGATAAGATAAGGGCTGAAATAGAAGCACTTGAATATTTGAATATTGAGGATGGTTCTGGTGGGTTTGACAAATATATAGAACAGTATGAAGTCTTAAAAATTATTGATAAGTACAGGATAGAAAGTGAGGAATAAATATGTCAGATATAGAGTTGGTAATTAAGATGCCAGAGAAAGTATATAATCATATATTATCAATGCAATTTTGTTTGGGTGGTTTAAGAAATGGTAAGTCTTTATTAGAAGAAATTCTCAAAGCAATTAGAACTGGCACACCACTTCCAAAAGGGCACGGTAGATTGATAGATTTTGATGCTTTAGATAAAGATTTTGACAAGTGTAATTGTAGTGGGGATTGTGGATTTCTCATATGTCCTGTATATAGCCAAAAAGTAATTATAGAAGCAGATAAGGAGAGTGAAGAAGAATGAAATATGTAATTGAACTGACTGATGAGCAGTCACAGAAATTAGGAGAATTAGTTGACATTGAAATCCAAGATGACAGCGACGTAGAATTTGCTATTAAGACTTTGCTCGATAATTGATAAGGAGAGTGATTAAATGGAAGAAAATACAATTAACTTAAATGATTATTTATATTTTGATAAATCAGCAAAAAAGTTTGTAGCAACAGATAAAACAACAAATATACTTTGGGAAAAAGATATTATATGTTCATATTCAGGAATTGATGAATGGACTCATTTCTTTATGTGTGAATTATTAAACTTATATAGTGGTCGCAGTGTATATAATCATTCACTATCTGATATAGATTATGCAGAATCTTTTGAAATATACCCAACAGAGGCTGTTGAGGGATGGATTGAACGTGTTAAAAAAGAAGAATGGTTTATAAAGGCGATAGATATGTTTTCAAAGATTATTGAAGATATACCAAACTATGAATAGGAGAGGTGATTAAATGAAAATAGTAATTGATATACCTGATGCAAGTTATGAAAGATTTGGTTATGAGTATAGCGAACAACACCTAATAAGCAAGGAGGTAAATGAGGCTATACTTGATGCTTTTTGCAATGGAACACCACTCCCAAAAGGACACGGAAGATTAGTTGATGAAAATGTTATTAAAGATTTTAAAGATAAGATTAAATGCTACAAGGAAGATTATGCGTTTTCACAAGAGGAAATTCTTAATATATTGGAACGCTATGAAATTAAATATGCACCAACAATTATTGAAGCTGATAAGGCAGAAAGTGAAGAATAAGAAATGACAGTAGGAGAATTGATTAAAGAATTGGAGAAATATCCAAAAGACAAGAGAGTATTACTATATTCGCATGGTAGATGTAGTGTAGCAGAACAGGATGAAATACTGGGATGTTATGAAGAGGAGATTTATGACAAAGATGATAATATGATAGAAGAAGTAATTTCATTATATGAATATTAAAACCTTATACAATGGGAGTAAAGGAGAGTGATTAAATGAAGATTAATCTATATGATTTTATGACAACGTATATGGGTACAACAGCAGATGCAGTAATTATAGATAGATATACAGGTAAGATATTAGGCGAACATAGTTCATATGTAAACTTTAGATATGATTTAGACCCTAAATACTATGATAAAGAGGTTTGTCGAGTTACAGTAATACCTGAACAATTTCCAAATAAGTTAGTTATATATATTGAATATGAGGAGATTAAGTAAATGGATAATAAACAAGCAATAGAAGAAATAAAACAATGGACACCAACTTTGCTATCTTTAGGTGAAACTTGCACTAATCATACAATGGAAGCACAACTAAAAGCAATAGCAAGTCTTGAATGTATAGACGAAATAATAGAATTAATTAAAGATAGTTCAGATAAACAATATAGAAATAATAACCATTGGATTTATATTGGTGATAAAAAAGGACTTGCAGATGTTTTAGATATTATAAATAAACATTTAGGAGAGTGAATATGGATACTGAAGTATGGAAAATAAAAAATCATACCGTTGAATACTATGATGATGAACATATCTATCTTGTAGATGGAGAGATACTTCCCAGCATAACAACATTACTAAAAAAGAAATTTGGTAAGAAGTATGATTTTGTTAAAAAAGATGTTTTAAATAAAGCAAGTGAAAGAGGTACTGCTACCCATCTTGCTATTGAAGAGTATTGTACTCAAGGTAAAGAAAGCGATTTAAAAGAACTTCAAAACTTCAAGTTTCTACAAAAGCAATACGGATTTGAAGTATTAGATAATGAAGTTCCTGTAATACTATTCATGGAAGATAAGCCAGTCGCAGCTGGAAGATTAGATTTAGTATTGCAAATGAATAATGAAATTGGTGGCGGAGATATTAAATGTGTTTCAGCACTAGACAAAGAATATCTAGGATACCAATTAAACCTATACAGAATAGCATACAGACAATGCTATGATGTAGAATGGAAGTTTTTAAAAGGAGTTCATCTTAAAGATGACAAACGTAGATTCGTAGACATTCCTATTAACGAACCTCTAGTATGGGATTTCGTAAAAGAATGTTTAGAAAATAAATAAACAAAGGAGATTTAAAATGAGTTTAAATTCAGTAATTTTACAAGGAAGATTATGTGCAGATCCTGATGTTAGATACACACAGGACCAGAAAGTAGTAGCAAGATTTAGAATTGCAGTTAATCGTTTTAAAAATGACGAAACAGATTTCATTAACTGCGTATCATTTGGCAAGGCAGCAGAACTTATTGAAAAGTATTTTAAGAAAGGTTCAGAAATACTTGTTAATGGTAGATTACAGACTGGTTCTTATACCAAAGAAGATGGAACAAAGGTTTATACAACAGATGTAATTGTAAATGAAATTAACTTCTGTGGTACAAAGAATACTAATAATTCAGAAACTACATCAGCTCCATCGCAGAACACTCAGGATAATAACTTTTTAGATATTCCTGATGCAGTATTAGATAGTGAACTTCCATTTTAATATTGGCGGTTATTCATTTTAAATGTTCTTCAATGCCATGCCCACTTCGGTGGGTGTGGTTACGAAGAAGAAAGGAATATACATGATAGGTAAAGCAAATAAACTTATAACTTATCTTACTGAACAGTTGATTATTAACAAGGATAAAGAGTTTGAAATAAAAGAATATAAACCAAAGCGTAGCAGAAATGCTAATAATTATGCTTGGAATTTAATAACTAAAATTGCAGATGTGTTAAGACTAGACAAAGAAGAAGTGTATTTAGATATGCTTAAGCATTATGGACAGTCTGAAATGGTTTCAGTACTTTCCGAAATAGATGTAAAAGGTTATTTTAAATACTACGAAAAAGTAGGTGAAACTGTACTTAATGGTAAAGAGTTTTCTCACTACAAAATTTTCAAAGGAAGTTCAGAATACACAACCTCTGAAATGAATATATTTATTAGCGGAATAGTACAAGAAGCAGAACAATTAGACATAGAAACTCTAACTCCAATTGAGATAGAGAAACTCAAACAAGCATGGAAGGAGTAAATTATTATGAAGATTAAATTAAAAAACTTAAATGCAGGCGATGATTATAGCGTATATGTAAATGAAACAATGGCTTCTCATTCTGGAGAAGAAGCAGAAGTAACAGAAATCTTTTCTATCGGAACAAGTGTTAATGGTAAGCCACCTAAAGATAGTGGACTTTTAGGCTATCATTTGAATATAGATAATGGTACTTATATTTATACTGCTGATATGTTTGGAGAATAGGTATGAAAAGTATAATTCAAACAGAAAAGAAATGTTATGTGTGTGAAACTACATATAACCTACACTCTCACCACATCCTGTTTGGTACTGCAAATAGGAAACTATCTGATAAAGATGGATTAACAGTTTATCTTTGTTATGAACACCATGAAGGTACTTCGGGCATTCACGGAAAGAATGGACACGAATTAGATTTAGAGTTAAAACAATTAGCACAAAAACGTTGGATGGAATATTATGATAAAACAGAAGATGACTTTCGACAAAGATATGGTCGCTCGTATCTGACCTCATAATTTTCGTTTTAAGGCGTTTTCAGTATTCAAGCAATAAAATATTCATCTAGATAATAAAAATCAATTTTAGATGGCAAAGAATGTGAACTAGACATAATTCACGCAAGACGAAAGGAGTAATATTAAATGGAATACGCAAGAGCTGGACAAGTTGTAACTTTAGAAACAAGAGCAGATGCTGAAGAAAAAGTTGACAAAGCAAAAAGATATCAGCAGATATTATCTATCCTAGGCGATAAAGAAATGACTGCTAAAGAGATTGCAGTAGAAATGAACAGAAGAGGATTCACTCCTACCGCTGAAAGAAATTTTAGTTCACCTCGTCTTAATGAGTTGATGAATAAAAGAATTGTCGAACCTATTGGCAAAAAGAAATGTCAGTATACAGGCAAGACAGTAGCGGTATACAAAAGAATTACAGAATAGCAGAAAGGAAATAGGGGTACATGGATAATAAAAAGTTTTACTGGATCAAATTAAAAACAGATTTTTTTAATCAAGAAGCAATTGACTTTTTAATGTCACAAGAAAATGGTTGTGAATATATTGTATTGTATCAAATGCTTTGTTTAAAAACAGCAAACAACGGCGGTTTAATGTCAACTCAAATAGGGGAAATGATAATTCCCTATGATGCAAAAAAAATAGCAAGAGATTCAAAATACTTTGACATTGATACAGTGATAGTAGCATTAGAACTTTTTAAAAAATTAGGTTTAATTTATGAACAAGAAGACGGATTATTAAAAATGTCTAATTATCACGAGATGATAGGTAGCGAATCAGCATCTAAAGATGCTATCAAAAAAAGAGAATACCGCTTAAGAAAAAAGTTGAAAGACAATCAAGTAGACATGCTAGTGGACAAAAAGGGGACAAATTGTCCGACAGAGTATAGAGATAAGAGTATAGAGTATAGAGATAAGAATATAGATATAGATAAAGATATAGATATAAAAGAAAAAGATATATCTAAAGATATATCTAAAAAGAAAATCAGAAATATTATTCCACCTAAACTTGAAGATGTTATTAATTATTGCAATGAAAGAAATAATGGAATAGATGCACAATACTTTATTGATTTCTATGAATCAAAAGATTGGATGATTGGAAAAAATAAAATGAAAGATTGGAAAGCAGCGGTAAGAACTTGGGAACGTAATGATAAAAACAGAACAAATACTCAATGTAATTGGAGTGGATACAATGAAGCTAATACAAAAATTTTAGATAATATTTTTTAAGGAGTTCAAATATGGTTGAAGGATTAATGAATAACATTGCTAATAATTCTAACATAAAAGTTGAAGAATGCGATTATCTCAAAGATGATATTTGGTATTGTGGTAAATGCAATACTCCTAAACAGAGAGTTATAACTGTTGGTGGTATGACAACAAAAGTCATGATGTTATGCAAATGTAAAACTATCGAAAGAGATAAATACGATGAAGAAGTTAGAATTAAAGACGAGCAAAAAAGAATTAGAGATATGAGAAGTGTAGGCTTTGCTGAATCTGAAATGAAAGACTGGACATTTGAAAACGATGATAAGTCTAATGAAAAATTAACAAATATAGCTAAAAATTATGTTGAGCATTTTGATGAAGCAAAAAAAGATGGTCAGGGTTTATTGTTGTTTGGTTCTGTTGGTGGTGGTAAAAGTTATATATCTGCTTGCATAGTTAATGCTTTAATTGATAAAGGCATTAGTGCTACAATGACTAACTTTGCTAGATTAACCAATACACTATCTGATAACTTTCACAACAAACAAGAAGTATTAGATAACTTAAATAACTTTGATTTAGTTGTTATTGATGATTTAGCAACCGAAAGAAACACGGAATACATGAATGAATTAGTATTTTCAATTATCGATGCTAGATACAGAAACAGAAAGCCTTTGATAATTACAACAAATTTAACTGGAGATGATTTAAAGCATCCTAAATCAATAGACAAGCAAAGAATTTATTCAAGACTTATGGAGATGTGCATACCATACGAGGTTAAATGCAAAGACAGAAGATATGTAAAACTTAATGATAAGTTTAATAAATACAAAGATTTATTAGGAATGTAAAGGAGATTAAAAATGAAATTAACACAATTAGTAAATGCAATCAACGCAACTGATTTAAATCAATTATCTAGTGAAGAATTAATTAAACTTGATAATGAATTGCAAAAGCATATTAAAAACGCAAAGGTTAATATTGGATTAACTAAACTGATGGATATTTTTACAACATCAGAAATGGCATACCAAATGGCGTTAGAAGATACTAGCAGAGAATATGGACTTGAAGATGAGGTGACGTACAAGCTTAAAAGATTATTTAATGAGGCATTAGAAACAATTATTGTTGCAATGAGTGAAGCTTCAGAAACAACTGGTTTAAAAGAATCTACAGGCAGATGGGGCTAGGACGCATTCTTTGGTACTTTAAACACGCTTTAGATACAAAGGTGAATATTTTATCACCTTTAAATATAAAATAGCAACTAGACACAATTCACGTTGCGAGAAAGGATATAACAAATGAAAGTAAAATACGATAACGGAGCATATGAAATTGAGAGAGCACATTCAACTGATGCTGGAGTTGATTTAAGAGCAATGGATGGAAAGGTTATTCCAGCTAAAGGTTCAGCAGTATTTGATACAGGAGTTCATGTTGAACTACCTAAAGGAACTTGTGGTGTGTTAATGAGTAAGAGTGGATTAAATGTCAATTATAGCATTACATCTACAGGGCTTATTGACGAGGGTTATACAGGATCAATTAAAGTGAAATTATACAACAACTCTAACGAAGACTATTGGGTTAATCAGGGAGATAAGATTTCTCAGTTGGTTGTTATGCCAGTACTTTATGCTGATATTGAAGTTGTTGATGAAATAGATACTAATACCGAAAGAGGAGATAACGGATTCGGTAGTAGCGGTAAATAAATATAACAATGCTAGGTGTAAGGTTAATCTTATGCCTAGCAAATAAAGGAGAATGATTATGGATAGATACGATTATTGTTGGGAAACTGGTAATTACGAAGATCAAATATGTGAGTTTTGCCCACATAAATGTGAATGCAGCGGATATGAGGGAGACGAGTACGATGATTAATGAAGCTGATGCAGTTGAATATACAGTCAATTTGCTTAAGAGAAAAAACATTGATGTAGGCATTAAAGGCAAGCAGTTCATAGCTAACGAAATAGAAAAGATAAAAAAGCCTAGAGTAAAGGCGATTATTTATAGCAAGTGGATGATTGATGATGTTGATGGTGAATTGAAATATCAATGCATTCATTGCAAATCATATCACGATACTAAAAGTAATTATTGTGAAGTTTGTGGAGCAGAAAT
>ODAI011623702.1_pt1 | contig 29138 bp, 26 predicted proteins | sample 1539321 | NCBI WGS metagenome assembly ODAI01 (sample SAMN02144231, study PRJEB22623) | gut metagenome | biome: sheep rumen | host: Ovis aries | place: New Zealand
ATCGCTGGTTTTCTACGCTCTGCTTGTCTGTGCTGACACGAATGTAACCATATACCATAGTTTTATGCCTTCCTTATTTAGATTTGACCGCCGTTTTCTTGTTTGCACAAATAAAACGGTGGTTTTTATTAAATGATTCAATTACTAGATTGTACGCTTCGTGATGGAGGCCATGTAAACGGCTCTGAGTTTGGTTATTCAAACATCAAAGAAATTGTTAAAAATCTTTCCGAGGCAAGAATTGACATCATAGAATTAGGATTTCTTAGAAATGGAAATTTCACAAAAGATCAATCATCAAATGAATTAATTGAAAATGCGGAATCTTACATTCCCGAGAATTCAAATTCAAACTACTCCGTTATGATACGCCCTGACTGGTATGATATTTCAAAGTTGTCATCTAGAAAAGGAAAAATTAATTTTCTTCGTTTTGCATTTTATTATAAAGACATTGAACTTACTAAAGAATACTGCAAAATCGCGAAAGAAAAAGGCTATAAAATTATTTTAAACGCAATAAATATAAATAATTATTCTAAAGAAGGACTTTTCCAACTTTTTAATGATTTAAATGATATACATCCTTACGGCGTATCCATTGTAGATACATTCGGTTCTTTTACTGTTCCAACATTTAAAAATGTATACAAAAAATTTGAAGAAAACATTTGGCCTGATATTACGATTGGATTTCATTTGCATGAAAATCAAAATCTTGCAATGGAATTAGTAAGAACTCTTTTTACAATTCTAAATCCACAGCGTAATATCATAATTGACGGTAGCCTTTTAGGAATGGGAAGAAAACCTGGTAATCTATGCATTGAACAGGCTATGGATTATCTGATTACTAACAAAAATATGTCATATGACATAAAGCCAGTTCTTCATGTTATTTCTACTATCATTCAAGGTTTTAAACGGAAATTTGAATGGGGATATTCTCCTGAGTATTATTATTCTGGAAAATTTAAAATTCATTGTGATTATCCATTGAGACTTTCACAAGATAAAAGACTAAAACTTGATGATATTTATGAAATTCTCCTAAAACTCAACGATTCGCCTGAAAAGACAAAATTTAATCAACACTATATGGAACAACTTATTCAAAATCTTATAAACCAGAGAGATAGAAAATGAAAATAAAGGTTTCTGATTACATAGCTGATTTTTTTGCAAAAAATGAAATAACGGATGTATTTACCGTTACTGGTGGTGGCGCAATGCATTTAAATGATTCGTTTGGCCATCATCCAAAATTGCATTGCACATACCAGCATCACGAACAGGCCTGTGCAATGGCAGCTGAAGGTTATACTCGTCTTTCCGGAAAAACAAGTATTTTATGCGTAACGACTGGGCCAGGCGGAACAAATGCTCTTACAGGCGTAATGGGAAGTTGGTTAGACTCAATTCCTGTATTTGTCATTTCTGGCCAAGAGAAATATATAACAACTATAAAATCATCAGATGTTCCGTTGAGACAATTAGGATTTCAAGAATTCAATATTATCGACTGCGCAAAAACAATGACAAAATACGCAACAATGGTTATTGATAAAAACAGTATTTCTTATGAGTTGGAAAAAGCTCTGTATATAGCAAGAAGTGGCAGAACAGGACCTGTTTGGCTTGATATTCCGCTTGATGTTCAAGCCGCAAGCGTAGAAACGGATGAACTCATACATTTTACCCCAAAAGAAAATAAAATCGGAATAGAATCATCCGATATTGATTTTGTTCTTTCAAAGATAAAAAAATCAAAAAGGCCAGTTATTCTTGCTGGGAATGGGATTCGTTTAGGCAATGCTGTGACTGATTTCCGCGAACTTGTTGAAAAATTAAGGATTCCGGTTGTAACAGCATGGAACGCACATGATATTTTGCCAGACTCTAATAAATATTTTTGTGGCCGCCCCGGCACTATTGGCACTCGAGGCGGAAACTTTGTAGTTCAAAACGCAGACTTACTTTTGTCAATTGGATGCAGAATGGGACTTAGGCAAATTGGTTTTGCCTGGGAACAATTTGCAAAAAATGCTTATAAAATTGCCGTTGATATCGATTATGCTGAATTAAATAAAAAGACTGTTAAAAATGATAAAAAAATAGTTTGCAATTCAAAAGATTTTATTAATGCATGCTTAAATGCTGACTATTCTACAGGAGCACAACATTCAGAATGGTTAGATTGGTGTACTAACATAAACAAAAAATATCCTGTAGTACAGTCTGAGTACTACAAAAAACAATCTCCGGTAAATCCTTATGTATTTTTTAAGAAGCTTTCTAACCATATTGATGAAAATGATGTAACCATAGCAAGCAATGGCACAGCATGTGTTTGTGCTTTACAGGTTATAGAATTAAAAAATAATCAGCGGATGTTTACTAATGCCGGGGCTTCGAGCATGGGCTACGGATTACCAGCTGCAATAGGAGCTGCAATATACCACAAAGACGAGGGGCATATCATTTGTCTTGAAGGTGATGGAAGCATACAGATGAATTTACAGGAATTACAAACTGTTATTCATAATAAATTTGATATAAAAATTTTTTGGCTTAATAACAATGGATACCAGTCAATAAGGTTCTCTCAAACAGGTTATTTTAAGGCAAAAGAGCGAGGATATTGTGGTGTTGACGCTGAAAGCGGACTAAGTTTTCCTTCTGCAAAAAAAATTGCAAATGCTTATGGAATTAAATATTACAAAATAGACTCCCATAAAGATTTAGATAAAAATCTTAAAAAAATTATGGTAGATAAAAAGCCTTGCATTTGCGAAGTTGTTTTGGATATTAATCAGCAGTTTGCTCCAAAATCATCGTCTAAAATATTGCCGGATGGAAAAATGATTTCTGCCCCACTTGAAGACATGGCACCTTTTTTGCCTGAGGAAGAATTAGCTTCAAACATGATAGCCAATAAGTAGGATTTCCATGCTTAATAACATAGCTGTTTTTTCTGACAAAGAAGCTCCTCTTCAAAAATCAATAAAGAAAATATTCTCTCGAAAATATAATGTATTTTCTTTATGTCCAAACGACAATGAATTAAAACAAGACTTTATTGAAGCGTTTGTTTATGCTAATAGAATTAAAATTGCTATTATTATAAATAATTTCAAAGAAACTCAGGCAATTACAGAAACCTTACATTCAATTTCCATTGACAAATCTATCCCTTTGTATGTTATAAATGAAAAGTATTCTCTCTTGCTGCAAAACAAAAAAATTCAATTAAAGGAAAAAGCTCTGATAAAATCCGCCGACTCACTTTTTATTGATTTTGCATTTAATAATGAACTTGAGGAAATAAGCAACTCAGATTTTTCTAAATGTAACGATCACACATTCAACCCTATAACCTCTGACTTTTTTGCTGAAAAATTTTTATATGCAATTCAAAATAACGAATCTGTACTTATTCAGAATACACAGATAAAGCTAAGCCAATTCATACAGAATATTATAAAACAGAAAGATTGCGTATTTAAATTAATATACAAATTATCTCCCGAAGATTATTTTAATCAAAAATCAGTTGCGGAATTCAGAATTCAACTAGGAAAAACTCTTTCACATTGCATAAATAAAGATATAATAAAAAAAATAGATTATGTAGTGCCCGTACCAAATACAGGCATATTCTACGCTATGGCAATTGCAAATGAATTGCATTTACCTTTTATGCAGGCATTGGTAAAGAACAAAGACATACATGAACGTTCATTTCAAATTCAAAATCAAGAAGAACGAAAAATTCTAATCTGGAACAAGATTATTCCAATTGCAGATTTCCTTAAAGGAAAGAGAATAATTTTATGCGATGAGGCAATTTTTACCGGCACGACTCTAAAACAAGTATGTTCTCAACTTAGAGAATTGCAAGTAAAAGAAATACATCTTGCAATTCCAACGCCACAGTGCAACCATCGATGCAAGAATTATATGTTACCAGACCGCCCCATGCTTTTGGAATATGTTAGAGAACATGAACTATGTAAATACTTTGACGTTGATTCCATTACGTTTCAAGATAAAAACGAATTTATTAAAATTGCAAAATCATTTAATTCCGGCTGTATGGAATGCTTTGAGTAAAAAGGAGATGCGCAAATATGAATAATGTAACAGCAGTTATTCCTGTAAGAGAAATTCCATTTGAAAATTCAAATACTCCAAAAGACATTCTATCATTACATGATGAAAATCTTTTGACCAATAAAATCAAAATTTTAAAAGAAATTCCAGAAATTAAGATAGTAGTAACAACGGAAAGCAACAAACTAGGGAGAATCGCAGAAGATAATGGCGCTGAAGTATTATATCGCCCAAAAGAGTATTCACGTACAGAAACGCCTTTTTCAGAATTAGTTACTTTTGTTTGTTCAAGCATAAAAACAGAACATATCATATGGTCATGTGTAACCTCTCCCTTAATTTCTGCAGAAACATATAAAAAAGCCATTGATTTATATTTTGAAAAAACAAAACTCGGATATGATTCGCTTGTTACAGTTCAAAAGCTTCAGCGTTATATACTTGATGAAAATGGAACATTAAACTTTAATCCAGGAACAGAAGTAAACGAAATACAAAAACTTCCTAAACTGTTTGTATTTACAAACGGTATCTCAATTGCACCGTTGGATGTTATGAAAAAACACTCATACACATGTGGCAAACGCCCTTATATGTATGAATTGAATAAAATTGAATCAATTGACATTTGCGATTCGTTTGATTATGAATGCGCAAAATATTTTTGTAAAAACTCAAAATAACACTTGAGGTTTATTTAGATGAAAATAGTAATAACAGGCGCAACCAGTATGATTGGACTTGCGATTATACGCAATGCACTAAAACGCAATTGTGAAATAACTTGTATAGTTAATCCTACATCTACACGAATTAACAACATCCCTAGTGATGAAAAAATTCATATTATAAAATGTGACATTGCAGATTATAACAATTTAAATATTAAACCATCTGAAAATTCTGAATATTTCTTTAATCTTGCATGGCCTTATTCAGCAGGAGAACTGCGTGATAATGTAGAATATCAACTTAAAAATATAAACTATGTAATAGATGCAGTAAAACTATGTAAGAAATTTGGATGTAAAAAATTTATTGGAGCAGGCTCTCAGGCAGAATATGGAATAAAATCAGAATCTTTAAGTTCAACTACAGCTATCAATCCAGAAAATGCCTTTGGCATTGCGAAATATACATCAGGAAAGCTAGCTAGCATTCTTTGCAAACAGGAAAAAATTGATTTTAACTGGCTCAGAATTTTAAGTGTTTATGGTCCAGGAGACAGAAAGAATAGTCTAATAAACTATGTTGTTGATGAACTTAAAAATGGACGTTCTCCCGAGCTTACAAAATGTGAACAGACTTGGGACTACCTACACTGTGATGATGCAGCTGATGCCTTTTTTGCAGTGGCTGAACATGGAGTTGATGGAAAAACCTACCCACTAGGCAGCGGGCAAGGCAGAAAACTTAGTGAATATGTAAATGAATTACAAGCCCTAATCGCGCCTAACGTTTCTCTTTGTTATGGTAAAAAAGGTTATTATCCAAACCAACCAATGTATTTAGTATCACAAAATGAAGAACTCACGACAGACACTGGCTGGCAACCATTAATCAAGTTTTCAGAAGGTATAAAGACTATAATATAGTTATAATACTTTTTAGCGTATTATTTTTTACACACTCGCCTTAATCACTTCAATCATCTTGTCGAGCATGGCATCCGTCATTCCCGGATAGACGCCAATCCAGAAGGTGTTGTTCATGATTCTGTCAGTCTCGCTCAAATCACCGATTACACGGTAAGCGTCAGTTCCGCGAATCTGGTCGAAACAAGGATGTCGGGTAAGATTTCCTGCGAAAAGCGCGCGTGTCTGGATGTTCTGTGCCTCAATTTTCTTAACCAGTTCGTTTCTGTTCACGCCTTCTTTGCAGGTGATGCAGAATCCGAACCAGCTCGGAGATGAATTTTCAACAGGCTCCGGCAGAATCAGTTTGTCCTGAACGCTCTGCAAGCCGTCATAAATGCACTTCCAATTGTATTTTCGTCTCTCAACGAAAGATGGGAATTTCTCAAGCTGCGCGCATCCGATAGCAGCCTGCATGTCCGTCGCCTTGAGGTTGTAGCCGAAGTGGCTGTAAGTGTACTTGTGGTCGTAGCCTAGCGGAAGCGTTCCAAACTGCTTGTCAAAGCGGTGGCCACAAAGGTTGTCGCGGCCGCTGGGGCAAACGCAGTCGCGGCCCCAATCGCGCATGCTTCTTATGATTTTATGAAGGGTCGGATTTTTTGTGTAGACCGCTCCGCCCTCGCCCATCGTCATGTGGTGCGGCGGGTAAAAGCTTGACGTACCAATGTCGCCGACAGTTCCAGTTTTGTAAGTCTTGCCATTAAGTGTGTATTCAGAACCAAGCGCATCGCAGTTATCTTCAATCAACCACAGATTATGTTTTTTGCAGAATTCTGTTACAGCTTTTAAATCAAATGGATTACCAAGAGTATGTGCAATCATCACGGCTTTTGTCTTTGGACTAAGAGCTGATTCAAGTTGAGTTACATCAATATTATATTGAGGAATAGTTACATCAACAAAAACAGGAACGGCGCCATAATTTAGGATAGGTGTGACGGTCGTCGGAAAACCACAGGCAACGGTGATAACTTCATCGCCACGTTTTATCTGCCGCTCTTTTAAAAGCGGGGAAGTTAAAGCCATAAATGCTATAAGATTTGCAGAACTTCCGGAGTTTACAAGTGAAACAAATGGAGTCCCAAGATAAGCGCCGAGCTGCTTTTCAAACTGGTCTGTATATCTTCCACTTGTAAGCCAGAATTCGAGAGAAGAATCGATAAGATTAACCATCTCCTTCTCGTCGAAAACACGGCTTGCATAAGAAATGCGGTCTCCGTCCTTGTACTCAGGCTTTTTCATGTATTTTGCGTAGTATTCTTTTACGCTTTCCAAGATTTCTTTTGTTGCTTCTTCTTTTGATTTGTTCTCAAACATAATTATTCTCCAAAGTATTCCTTAATCTGCCTGTCAGTGATTTCCGCCGCAGGAGTTCCGGCCTGAACGGCTTTCTCCCATTCAACGATTTTCTGAACAGCAGTCCTGATTCCCCAGTGAGGCTTCCAGCCCAAGACCGACTTTGATTTCGAACAGTCGAGTTTTAGAAAGTTTGCTTCGTGAGGTGCATTAGCCTCGCTCACATTCTTCCAGCTTGCTTCTTCGCCCCATGAATCACAGAAAAGCGTGGCAAGCTCGCCTGTGGTCACGCAGCTTTCGTCATCCGGCCCGAAGTTGTACGAGCCTTCAAATGATTTATCCTCATACTGAGCCAGTGCCAGTGTGAGGTATCCGCAAAGACATTCAAGAACATGCTGGTAAGGTCGTGTACTGTTCGGATTACGAAGGATTATTTCTTTTCCGCCCTCAACGGCACGGATGCAGTCAGGTATGATTCTATCTGTGGCATAATCCCCACCACCAATTACATTTCCGCTACGGGCAGTAGAGATTGAAGGATATTTCGTTTGTTCGAAGAAAGAATTCCTGTAGCTGTATGTGACAAGCTCCGAACAAGACTTTGAGTTTGAATACGGGTCGAATCCGCAAAGCTCCTCGTTCTCGCGGTACCCCCAAGACCATTCACGGTTGAGGTAAACCTTATCTGTTGTAATGTTAACAAATGACTTTACAGAATCACAAGCGCGGACTGCTTCAAGGACATTCACCGTTCCCATGACATTCGTTTCATAAGTGCCTGCAGGATCTTTGTAGCTTGTGCGTACAATCGGTTGAGCCGCAAGATGCAGAACTATATCAGGTTTAGCAGTTTTCACAGCTTCAACAAGTATCGCTCTATCCCGAATATCTCCGATAACAGAAGTCATTTGATTTTCAGTTTTAGTCTGTTCAAAGAGACTTGGATTTGTCGGCGGTTCAAGCGAGTATCCTGTAACTTTAGCACCTGCAAGAATCAAAATCCTAGAAAGCCAAGTTCCTTTAAATCCTGTATGTCCTGTAAGAAAAACTTTCTTTCCGTTATAAAAAGACAGTAACTCATTCATGTCTAATACCCACGCTTTTCAAAATGCTGCCAGACATTCCACGGTGCTTTATTCATTGCCCAAAGCTTATTCAAATCTTCCTTATCTTTGAGCATATCCATAGGATGCCAGAAGCCCGAATGTTTATACGCATGGAGTTGTCCATCTTTCGCAAGGTTCTGCAAGGGGGCACGCTCCCACATCATATCGTCAGCATTTTCAGGGATGTAATCGAATGCTTTATTTTCGCAGACAAAGAAGCCCCCGTTAATCCATGCATCGCTCGGCTTTTCCTGAAAGTGACTTATTCTACCGTCTGCCTGAATGTCGAGTGCACCGAAACGCCCTTCAGGCTGGACTGCGGTTAAAGTGACGAGTTTTCCTGATTTTGCGTGAGAGTCCAAGAGCTTTTCGATGTTCACATCAGAAACTCCATCGCCGTAAGTGAGCATGAACGGTTCTGAACCAATATATTTTTTTGCTCGAACAATTCTTCCAGCCGTCATCGTGCCTTCGCCTGTATAGAGCATAGTGATTTTCCAAGGCTCGCTTCTCATCTTATGAATCTGCACATCATTGTTAGCCAAATCAATCGTCATATCGGAGTAGCGGTTGTAGTAATTCAGAAAATACTCTTTTATGACATGTCCCTTGTAACCTGTAAGAATTACAAAGTCGTTGTACCCATAATGAGAGTAAATCTTCATTATGTGCCAGAGAATCGGATATCCTCCGATATGAACCATAGGCTTTGGAACTTTTCGTGTTTCCTCGCCCAAGCGGGTGCCCATTCCACCCGCAAGAATTAAAGTCTGCACTGTAGTCTCTTTCCTTTTAAAATTTACTATGCAATGATATAATAATTTTTCTTTTTTTTCAATAATTTGTCGATTTTAAGTATATGACTTTTCAGCAAAGTCTTTTACGATGTTCAATCCTTTACATCGCCAAAAAATATTATTCTAAGCATCCAGCTGTAAAATGTTGGTCGATTAAAAAGATTATACTGAACACCGCAGAGCATTTTGCCAAGCGATGGTACACAAGTTCTGTAATTACATTTGTAATGTACAATTGAGTCTTATAATCCTTTAAAAAGTTGTTTTAAGCTCATTTCTTGATTCATTAACAGTTTAGGCCTTTGCTTCTAGTTGCATAAATATGTGTTTATGCTTGTCAGAAGGATGAACTTTGTTAAAATGCTCTATTGTGCTCCGTGCCTTATAAAATCCTGGTAACATCCCAGCTTTTGATTTCTATAAAGTACACTGTTTTGCCGATAAAAAGTATGGCATCACAAATTCTGTCATCATTACCATCAGCTTTCTATAGAAGAATGTTAGATTTACCAAGAGTAAGGTTCAGCATATTACTGTCAGAAATCACCCCATTTCGAATGTCGGTAATTATTTTGTCTGCTCGTTCTCTATCTGATAAAAGCGGCATTACTGCAAACATTGATTCCGTAGTAACGGTTATGAAGGCATGCTACTCTTAGTCATGCATTTCTAGTTCTTAAAATTTCAAATCAAATGTTTTTCCATCAGGCATTAAGAATGAACATGCAGTAATTATTTTCTGCTTTTTATTTACATGTGCAATTTGACCTTCATATTCTTGCAATGACCAGAAAATTGCTTTTACTGTTTTATCTAGCAAAAACTGAACTTTTATATATTGCACAACTCTCATAAATATATTATATACACGAGTTTAAATTCTGTATATAATGTCATAGTTCAATTTTGGAAAGTTTATAATGATTCAATTATTTATATATGTGTTTTTTGTAGCAGATTTTTTTCTTTCATTATTTTTTATTTTACGAAAATTCTTTACAAAGCGTAAAGATGTTATTTTTAAAAAAAAATGGAGAAAATTAAATTCTCATAATTTCACAAAACTAAAAAGCAACAGAATGGATATTGATATAAGTCATATTCTAGTCGGAAAAAAGACTTACGGCGACTTGAATGTTTATAATGCATCTAAAAATGATGTTTATTTAAAAATTGGAAGCTATTGTTCAATTGCAGAAGGGGTGCTTTTCTTGCTTGCGGGGGAGCATAAAATTGATTCCATTTCAACATACCCTTTTAAAAGTATGCTTTGGCGGAAAGGTATGGAAGCATTTGCCAAGGGGAACATAATCGTTAATGATGATGTTTGGATAGGTAGGAATGCTCTCATTTGTTCTGGAGTAAAAATTGGTCAGGGAGCAGTCATTGGTGCTGGTGCTGTCGTTACGAAGAATGTGCCACCGTATGCAATTGTTGGTGGAAATCCTGCGAAAATAATTCGGTATCGCTTTGATGAGGTGTTGATAAAAAATCTGCTTTCTATTGATATAGTGAAATTACTTGACAGTTTTAAGGCTAAAGATGAAGAGATTGTTTATAAGAAACTTGACGAAGCCCTGTTGAAGCAATATTCTAGAAAGTAAGTATGGAAACTCAAAACAACATATATATTATCCTCTGTGCTTATAATGCACAGGCTTACATAAAACACTGTCTTGACAGTATAGCTGAACAAACTTGCCAGAATTTCGTATGTGTCATAATCGATGATGGATCAACAGACGAAACAAATGATATTTGTAAATCTTATACAACTCGAGAAAATTTCATCCTTCTTATGCAGAAAAACTCAGGAGTTTATTCGGCTCGCAACAATGCCCTGAATTATATTCTCGAACATGCTGAAAAAAATGATTTATTAACTTTCATTGATGCAGACGATTCTATATTGCCGAACTTTTTTGAGACTGTTTTTAAATCAATAGAAAAGACTGGCGGAATATCATCTGATACGCTTTATTTTTCGGGATATAACGAAGTTTTTTCTGAAAAAACAGTGAAACATATTTATAAATCCGAGGATTTTATTGTCTCAGGCGATTTTCGAAAAGATTTTGAAAGCCTTGACCCTTTTATGCATACTTTATGGAAGAATTTTTATAATATTGGATTAATTAGAGAAAAAAAAATACGATTTAATCAAAAACTAAAAAGAGGGGCTGATATACTTTTTAATTTGGATTACGCATATTTCGTAAAAAATTATGTGTTTATAAATGATGCTTTTTATAATTATTATGTCAATCAGACCTCTTTGTCCCATAACTCGGAATCTAATTCGGAAAATTCAGTTAATATAAGGCGACAGCACTTCGAAAAGCGTGTCCAATTTCTAACCGATTGCAATATTAAAAACAAGGAATATTTGATTAACAAGTATCTCTCAGATATCGTTTTCCGAGAAATCCTAACTCCATTTTACAAACGCATATATGAACTAAGGGAATATGCAAATCCAAGATTTACAAGAAACAGCGGGCAAAAACGAGTGATTTTTTGCCTGAAGTATAGGTGTGCATGGATTTATCGCCTGTATTTAAAAATGAAGCACTTAATTAAATCTTGCTAAAAAAATATAAATGAATTATTATATTCGCTTGATATGAAGCTCTGTGCAGTCGTAGTTTTTTTCAATCCGTCAAAAATTTCCAATCTCAAAGATAATCTGCTTTCATATTCTGCAAAATTAGAGCGTGTGTATATTGTTGATAATTCTGATTCAGATAATGGTAGCCTTGTTCAAGATATAAAAAACTGTGTTTATATTCCCAATGGAAAAAACATCGGAATTGCAGGTGCGCTTAATATCGGGTGCGAGCGGGCATTAAAAGATGGTTTTGATTTTGCCATGACGATGGATCAGGATTCTTTTTTTGAAGATAGGGATTTTGATAATTACTTGTCTCTTTTTAAATCATATTCCGAAAATCAGGAGATACAAAGTTTTGCCCCTAGGCTTAAAACGCTTAAGAATAATATCGCGATTTCAAAAAAAATTCGTCAGAATGTGCTGTCACCATTAAAAAAGAAATTGCTTGGTAGGCATTATAAGTTTACCGTCACTTCTCTCGAAGATATCGAATATCCAAAACTTGTCATAACGAGCGGAAATATTATTAATCTTGAAATTTGGGAAAAAGTTGGGAAATTTGATGAAACTCTTTTTATTGATGAGGTTGATACCGATTTTTGCCGGAGACTTGAATTATTTGAATATAAAATCATTAGGTTCAATACTGTAATGCTGAATCACAAAATTGGTGAAATCCATGTGACGCTTTTTCCAAAGAAAACTTATCACAATAATTTCCGTTTTTATTATATAATCCGCAACGGTTTTATACAAAAAAAAAGATATGGAAACTTGCTTAAAGATACGCTTGCTTATGAAAAAGTTCTTCTGTGGAGATACTTCAAGGATTATTGTATTTTGGATTTTCATGCCTTTCATCATTTGATAATTTTTATAAAGGCATATCTTAATGCAAAAAGCTATTCAAAGAATGATACTTTTTTGCAAAAAGTTTTAGAGAATAAAATTAACTGAACTTCTTTTTGGATTTTTGCCTGATTTATGGATGTTTCAATCATTATCGTAAACTATAACACAAAACAGCTTCTCGCAGATTGTCTCAACTCTATTTATGAGCAGACAAACGGCATTGAATTTGAAGTAATCGTAAGTGACAACGGCTCCACAGACGGCTCGATTGAAATGCTCAAAAATGATTTTCCGCAGGTCGCTTTTATAGAAAACAATGCGAACTTAGGTTTTGGTGCTGCGAACAACCGCGGGCTGAAAATCGCAAAAGGAAAATATATTTTTTATCTTAATAGCGATACTATTCTTCTGAACAATGCGGTAAAAATCTTTTTTGATTATTTTGAAGAAAACGGTGAAAAAGAAAAATTAGGTGCTTTAGGCTGTATGCTTGTAAAAAAAGATGGGGCTGCGGCAATATCCAGCGATTCTTTTTTGGGGCTAGAAGAAAATTTTTGTTATTTTCTGAAAGATAAGTTTTATCTGCTTTTCTCAACCTATTACAAAGCTTTCAAGCATTATTTATTTCGATATAAATTAAAAGAAGTTAAAAAAAGTCCAGTTGTCCATCAAAAAGGTTTCGTTGATTTTATTATTGGAGCCGACCTTTTTTTAAGAAATGATGAGTTTGCAAAATTCGATGAGCATTATTTTATGTATTGTGAAGAAGTTGATTTGCAATATCAAATGGAAAAAAACAATCTTACTCGAAAAATTATTGAGACACCGAAAATCATACATCTGGAAGGTGGTTCGTCTAGTAGAAAAATCTATGAAGTTTTGGATTTGGCAAGTTTTACAAAAATTCAAACGGCCATATCGAAAATCTATTTTTTGAAAAAAAATGCCCTCTTCTCCCCTCTTAGAATTTTTATATTACGACTAACAATGTCTGTCGTTTGGTTAAATCCGCTTATATTTAAGCAGACTGCGAGACATATAGCTAAACTTTGGAAAATATAAAAAATAATCTGAGTGAATTATATCGGTTTTCTGAAATCAGCGTATTTTCTTATGTGAAGATTGTTTAAAATTCGTTTTAGAAACCACTTGATTCTTGCAAGACCTGTTTGCTTATAAAGGAGATGCAATTTTTGCCCAGTGTACTGCTTATAGAAGTTTCGATATTGCATCTTCAATGGGTGATTGCATTCGATGTGCCAGGGTTTGTATGCGGATGAAAAATGTATGATGCAAGGATTTTTCTTTGCCGTGTCGATTTCCGAATAGAAATGCTCGTCAATGCACATATCTTTTTTATCGAAAAAAAATCCTTGTGTAAAATTATAACGAAAATCTGCCCAAAAAACTGTGCCATCAAGAACATGATTTAGTGCATCCTGATCGTGCCATAAGCATGCGTCAGGTTCTTTTGCAATATAATCAAGACATTTTTCTGTAATATTGTTTTTTCGCCACCAGTCAAGGTTTATGAGCATTACACCAGAATTAAAATATCCGTTTTGTTTTGGGTACTTCAGGCGGATGAAATTTGAGTCTTCATCATTCCGTTCGTCATGACAGACAGCACAAGAATAATTTTGGAGGTCGGTATCATAAAATAATTTTATGCTATCTGTACAAAAAATATCTCCGTCCAAATAAAGGATTTTCTCTATAGAATCAGGGAGAATTCTAGGTAAAAAAATGCGGTAATAAGCCGCGACACTGACATGGTCACCGCTACGGACAGGAAAATCAGAAAACAAATCATCATTTAGTTTGATAATATCAATTTTAGCATGATTTGTATGATTCTTTATAAAGGATTTTAGTTTAGAAATATGAAAATCGCTCAGCAATTTTGTTATAATATAAAAATGAATTTCTTCAAGCGGATTCGAATCTAATATAGAGGAAATAGCAATACCTGTTGGAAGAATATAATTCTCGTCAGTAGAAAGAGTAATATTCATAATAAGAATTTTGAAAAAGTCGTTTGTAATAGAAAGTTTTGAATATAGTTCCGAAAACCTACAGGTTTTCGGAACTATGCTTTAGATAACTATATAACATAAAAAATCTTTTGAAAAGGTATTCACAATAAAAACAATTTTATACAAAACTCAACTGTATGAAAACAAAATATGGCTATATGCGCGTTTCGACAAAGGAACAAAATGAGGACAGACAAAGAATAAAACTAAAAGAATCTGGAATTGACGATAAGCATCTGTTTTTAGACAAACAGTCAGGGAAAGATTTTAATCGCTCAAATTATCAGAAACTTATGAGGATTCTTGATTCTGATTCCGTCCTTTTTATAACAGCAATCGACCGACTTGGCAGAAATTACGAGGAAATCATTCAACAGTGGAAAATCATTACACAGGAAAAAAAGGCAGACATTGTTGTGTTAGATATGCCGCTTCTGGACACTCGAAAGTCAAAAGACCTTCTCGGAACATTGATAAGTGATCTAGTTCTTTCGCTTTTAAGTTATGTTGCAGAAACAGAACGAACCTTCATTCGTGAACGACAGAAAGAAGGAATTGCTGCTGCTCATAAACGTGGTGTAAAGTTTGGCCGTCCAAAATATAAATTGCCGGAAAATTTCCTAGAGATAGCATTTTTATGGAAAAAAAGAAAATTTTCTCTAATTGAGGCTGCAAAGTTGTGTGGAATGGCGAAAACTACTTTTTGGGAAAGAGCAAAAGAATTTGTGTGAAGTGTATGAAGTTTCCGAAAACCTGTAGGTTTTCGGAAAATATTTTTTTTGTTTTATGGAACATTTGGTATTAATAGGAGCCGGCGGATATGCAAAATCCGTCCTTGATTCAATAGATTATTATAATTATAAACTCGAAGGATTTTTGGATGAATTCACCGCCGAAAAAGAACATTTGGGGATTCCTGTTATTGCTCATTCTTTAGAAGAAATATCAAATAAAGAAAAAATGTTTTATTTCATTGCGATTGGTAATAATAAGAATCGCAAACGCTGGTATGACAAACTAAAGGAGAACAATCTTCGTCTCATAAATATTGTAGACCGATCTGCGATAATTTCTCCTCGTGCAAATATTGGAACTGGTTGTTTTGTTGGCAAAATGGCTGTTATAAACAGTATGTCTACGGTTGGTGATAATTGTATTATCAATACGAAAGCCCTGGTTGAGCATGGTTGTACAGTTGGTTCGCATGTGAATCTTTCTACTAATTCTGTGATAAATGGCGATGTAAAGGTAGGTGAAGGTTCTTTTATAGGTAGCGGTTCTGTGACTTTGGGACAAAAAACGATTGGCTCTTGGTCTACGGTTGGTGCAGGTGCTGTAGTCACTAAAGATGTAGGTGATAATGTTACTGTTGCAGGTGTTCCTGCAAGAATCTTGAAACAAGGAGCAATGTTAGGATGAAACACATTTTTATCATAGCAGAAATTGGTTGTAATCATAACGGAGATAAGAATCTTGCAAAAAAAATGGTAGAAGAAGCCGTAAAATGTGGTGTTGATGCTGTAAAGTTCCAGACATTCAATTCTTCGGCTCTTATTTCACGATATGCACCGAAAGCTGAATATCAGAAAGAAACTACAGGTACTGCTGACAGCCAGCTTGAAATGACAAGAAAACTTGAACTTTCACATGAAGATTTTCTTGAACTTTCTGCTTATGCAAAATCTCTTGGCCTTGTTACGTTCTCTACACCTTTTGATATGGAGTCTGTAGAATTTCTTGAAAAAACAGGTCAATCAATCTGGAAAATACCATCTGGGGAAATTACAAATTTACCTTATCTCAAAAAAATTGGCTCAATAAAGTCTGTGAATAAGCAAATTATTCTTTCTAGTGGAATGGCAACAATTGAAGAAATTCAGAAGTGTATAGAAATTCTTGTAGCAAGTGGAACTCCTAAGAATCAGATTGTTCTTTTACATTGTAATACGGAATACCCAACTCCAGATAAGGATGTTAATATTTCAGCCATTTCTGATTTACATAAGCATTTTTCTGATGTTGAAATTGGTTTTTCTGACCATTCTGTAGGTTCGGTTGCTGCAGTAGGAGCTTCCGCATTAGGTATTTGCATGATTGAAAAGCATTTTACACTAAATAAGAATTTTCCAGGTCCTGATCATAAAGCAAGTGCTACACCAGAAGAGTTAAAAGATTTGGTTCAGAATGTACGCCGAATGGAAAGCATTTATGGCTGCGGTTATAAGGTTGTTACTGATTCAGAACGTAAGAATAAGATAGTTGCAAGAAAATCTATTGTTGCGAAAGTATCAATAAAGAAAGGTGATATTTTTACAGAATCAAATATAACTTGCAAACGACCTGGAAATGGTATCAGTCCTATGCATTGGTATGAGTTGATTGGAAAACAAGCCGAAAAAGATTTTGATGAAGACCAACTTATTGAAGATTCAAGATTTGCTAATCAGGAATAAAATCAAATGAATAAAATTGCAATCATTCCAGCTAGAAGTGGTTCTAAGGGGTTGAAGGACAAAAACATAATTGATATTTGCGGGAAACCACTTCTTGCATATTCAATAGAAGCGGCTCTAAAGTCAGGATTGTTCGAAAAAGTTATTCTTTCTACGGATTCTGAAAAATATGCACAAATTGGGAAATCGTTTGGTGCGGAAATCATGATGAGGGGCGAAAATCTTTCTGATGACAAGGCAACAACTTTTATGGTAATTGAAGATATTCTTTCTCGTCTAGAAAATCCATGTGATTATTTTGTTCTTTTACAGCCTACTTCACCTTTGCGAACAGAAAAGCATATAAAAGAAGCTGTTGAACAATTTGAAAACCATTATTCAGATTTTGATTTTCTTGTATCTGTCAAAGAAGCGGAACATGCAAATGTGCTTGTAAAACCGATTGAAGATGATTTATCTTTGAAACATTTTGATACAGATTTCTCTAATTATCGTAGACAAGGCTATAAAGATTATTCTCCAAATGGAGCTATTTTTATTGCAAAGCCACGGCAATATTTGAGCCAAAAACATTTCTTCGGTGAAAACTCAATGGCTTATAAAATGAATAAATTTGATTCTGTGGATATAGATGATGAATTAGATTACAAATTTGCATGTTTGTTGATGGGGGAAATGAAGAATGGCTAATAAAGTTGCATTTGTAACAGGTTCACGTGCTGATTACGGTATTATGCGTCGTTTTCTTTCTCTTATGAATCAGGATTCTGAGATTGACCTTGATATACTTGTTACTGGGGCATTACTCAGTAATACTTACGGGCATCAGGTAGATTTGATTTACAAAGATGGTTTTCATATAAAAGCAGAAATAGAAGTTCCTTTAGATTCAAGCTCTAATGTAAAAATTTTACATACAATGGCAGTAACACTTGATAAGTTTGCAGAGTTCTTTGATAAAAATAAATATGACATTTTGATAATTCTTGGTGATCGTTATGAAATGCTTTCTGTTGCGGAAGCTGCAGCAATGCAGAGAATTCCGATTCTCCACATTCACGGTGGGGAAGCAACATTTGGAAACTATGATGAATTTATTCGCCATGCAATTACAAAAATGAGTCTTTTTCATTTTGCTGCAACTGAAGAATATAGAAATAGAATTATTCAGCTTGGTGAAGCTCCTGAGAGGGTTTTTAATCTTGGGGCTTTAGGTGCAGAAAACTGTCTTTTTATTGATGAAGCAAATGTTCCGGAAGATGTAAAACAATTACCATCAAAAAAGTATTTTGTAGTGTTGTTTCACCCGGAAACACTTACAAACATAGATGTTGCAGAACAAATGAAAAACTTGCTTGATTCAATAACTGAGTTTATAGGTGAATATAAGTTTGTTTTTCTTGGAACAAATGCAGACACAAATTCTGGTATTATTCGAAGTATGGTAAAGAATTATGTGCAGAATAATGATAATGCAATTTATTATGAAAATCTTCATACCGATGCTTATCATTATCTAGTAAAGAATTCTATTTGTTTAATTGGTAATTCTTCTTCAGGGATTATCGAAGCTCCAAGCCTTGGTGTTTATACGATTAATATTGGGGATAGGCAAAAAGGACGAGTTCGTGGAAATAGTGTTATCGATGTTGTTTGCAAGAAGGATTCAATTTCTAGTGCCATAAATAAGGTTCTTAAAATTCATGCAACAATAAAGCCGGAAAATCCCTATTATAAAGAAAACTCAGCAGAATTGTATTATGAAACGACAAAGAAAATCATTTTAAATGAAAAAAAAGATGATGTTGTAAAGATTTTTTATGATGTTGACTTTCAGGAGAAAGAAACATGCTAAATTTTATAGTTATATCTAATAAATCAAGAAATAAATTGGATTTAGCTTTGTGGAATGATGTAAAAAACAAGAAAAATGTCGTTTATTTAGCTGATTCTTATATTTTCCCTATTGCTTTTAAGGTATTAAATTCAAAAAAACTGAATAAATTTCTTCCTTTTTTTCGAACTATAAAAACTCTTTTTTATAGTTTGCGGTATGTAAAATTAGACAAGAATAAAGAATATGCCGCTATTGTTACTTCACATTCTTTAAGAAAATTGGATTCAGATTTTCTTTTAAAATTAAAAGGTTCTAACAATATTAAAATTTGTTTGATATTGTTAGAACCCCTCTCTAAATCGTTTTATACGGAAACAACAAAAAAAATTGAAAATAAGATTGTTGATGTAATATTTTCATTTGATAATGCGGATTGTAGGAAATACGGTTTTCAATATATTGAGCAAATTTATTCAAAATTGCCATTGCTTGCAAACAGAAAAAGTGAACAGTTCGATTTATATTTTGCAGGAAGAAATAAAGGAAGAAGCTACATAATTTATTCTTTTTTGAAGTTTCCTAATTTGACTTTTAAATTTAGACTATCTGATTTTGAAGAAGCTGACAAGGTAAAGGCTAATAATATTCTTTATAAGAAAATGATTCCATACAATGAAATGCTTCAGGAAATGAAGTTAAGTAATTGTCTTCTTGAGATTTTACAAAATGTTCAAACAGGAATCACATGGCGATACTGCGAGGCAATTTGCTATAACAAAAAATTGCTGACAACAAACAAATGTGTTGCTAGTACAAAATTTTATAATCCTAACTATATGCACATATTGGATGTTGAGAATCTTGAAGTTTCTATACAAGAAAATCTTGAATGGATAAAAAAAGTTGAAGATATAAATTATGGTTATGACGGAAGCTATTCCCCTGCTGAACTGTTTAGGAGGGTTGAGACATGTCTGTAAAAGAGGAATCGATTCAAGTTTCAAAATTCCTTTTAGTTGGCGTTATAAATACTCTAGTTGGTGCAGGACTTATGTTTGTGCTTTATAATGCCATGCATTTTTCATATTGGATTTCTTCAGCGGCAAATTATATTGTTGGCGGAATAATCAGTTTCTTCTTAAATAAATATTTTACTTTCAAGAATTATCAAAAATCTATTTTTCAAATTTTTATATTTATTTTGTTAGTGATTTTCTGTTATTTTATTTCCTATTATTTTGCAAAGAAAATCATTTATGTAATAATGAAAAATTATAGCGAAACTGTCAGAGATAATGCTTCAATGTTCGGTGGAATGTGTCTTTACACAATTTTTAATTATATAGGGCAAAAATTTTTTGTGTTTTCTAGAGGATAAATCAGACTATGAAAAAATCTCCAAAACTATATATCGTTATCCCATGTTATAACGAGGAAGACGTGCTTCCTATAACAAGTAATTTATTCATGCAAAAACTTGAGTATCTGATGAAAAATAATAAAATTTCAGATGATTCAAAAATTCTTTTTGTAAATGATGGCTCAAAAGATAAAACATGGGAAATAATTTGTAATCTTTCCAAATTGAATACCCATTTTTCTGGCATTAGTCTTAGCCGAAATAGAGGACATCAGAATGCTCTTCTTTCAGGGCTTATGGAAGCAAAATCAAAATGTGATATAACAATCTCAATTGACTGTGATGGACAGGATGATATAAATGCTGTTGATAATATGATAGAAGAATATGAAAATGGTGCGGAAGTTGTATATGGAGTTAGGGATAACCGAAAATCAGATTCGTTTTTCAAGAGATTTACTGCTGAAGAATTTTATAAGATTCTGAATAAACTAGGAGCAGAAGTTATTTTTAATCATGCAGATTATAGATTGCTTTCTAGTAAGGTTCTTGAGGAATTTTCGAATTTTAAAGAAGTAAATTTATTTTTAAGAGGTCTGATTCCTCTTGTTGGCTTTAAAAGCACATGTGTTTACTATGAACGACATGAACGATTTGCTGGTAAATCGCATTACCCCCTTTCTAAAATGCTTCATCTTGCTTTTGATGGAATTACCAGTCTTAGCGTAAAGCCATTACATCTCATAATATCTTTTGGTTTTTTTATTGCATTTTTAAGTTTTATCGGAGTTGTTTGGTCTGTCATAATGTATTTTTTGAATCGAACGGTTTCTGGTTGGGCAAGTATGGTTTGTATTGTTTGTTTTATAGGTGGAATTCAACTTTTATCGATTGGTGTAATAGGTGAGTATATTGGAAAAATTTACATGGAAGTAAAACATCGTCCAAGATTCATTGTCAGTGAAAGAACGGAGAGCTTAAAATGCTAACAAAAAATCGTAGCAAAAATTTTGGTGTATTTCTCCTTTTTTTTATTTTTGCTCTTGGTTCCACGCTAATCTCTGGATTAGGGATTTCAGTTTTTTTTAAATACATATTAGCACAAACAGCTTTTATCTTTTTGCCAGGATTCACTATTTTCAAAATTTTTAATCTAAAAACCAAAAATAGTAATTTAGAACTTCTGCTTTCATATTCAATAGGATATGCTTTTTCTATTTTTTTGTATTCCATACTTCTTGTTTTAAAATTGCAAAATTACACAAGGATTTTTGGATTTTTTATTTTCTTTTGTTCTATTTTGTATTTGATTAAACATAAAATTTTGTTTATAAGAAGTGAAAATAAACCTGAAAGTCAAAGCGAAGAAAAATTTATTTTTGTAATGCTGTTTATACTTTATATAATAGGGATTTTCACTTTCCAGCTTGACAACAATTTTGTTGGAAAAATTAATGTTGTAAAACCTGATCAAGATTTAATGTATTGGTTTAGAAATTCAGTGGCTGCGACAAGAAACTTTCCGTTAGAAGACTTAAGTATTAGCGGAGTAAATTTTTATTATCACTATTTTTCATCTTTTTATAATGCATATTTGCATTTAGTTTCTGGTGTTGAACTTTTTGATATTTGTTTTACATATTCTTTTATTAATAATATTTTTCTTCTCTTTTCTGCAATTTATTTATTTTGTTCAGAATTTATTAAAAATACAAAAAATCTTTTTCTAAGTATTTTTTTAATTCTTTTTACAGCAGGAATCGAAAAATATGTTATTGTTACATACATTACTCATTTATATATAAAGTCTTTTGGGGCGGTTGAAGGTCTTTCTCAGTCAATTTTTTCTTTCTTATTTTTCATAAAAGCATATAAAAGAGAATCTTGTAAAAATAATCAGATTATTTCATTATTGTTTTTTTATGCTGCAGTTGGAGCCAAAGCCCCTATTGCATGTGTGGTTCTTGCTCCAATAGGAATTGCCTGCATTTTTATGCTTTTCAAAAAAGAGCAAAGAATTCAAGGACTTTTAACTGGATTTCTATATCTTTTAGTTTTTTTCTGTGTTTACCTTATTTTCATAAAAGGAGTAAATCATGAGCCGTATATTGCCGGACATACAAATACTCTTTCTATTTCTTTGTTTGATTCCTTAAAGAGCGGTTATTCAGGAATATTTTTTGAATTTATAGAGTCTGTTTTTCATAACAAAAGTATCGCATTTGTTGTTTCATTTCTTATTTATATTTTCCTTTTGAATCCTGCCATATTTAAAATCCTTGTTATTTCAATTTATGGTTCACGAAAACAAAAAATGAATGAAATCAAAGTTTTAATGCTTATAGGAATAATTACAGGAATTGGGTTGACACTTTTTGTTTCGCAAGCAGGGCATAGTCAAATGTATTTTTACTTTATAGTCCCAGTTTTTGCAGTTGTTTTCTCTTTATGTGAAAATGAGCATTTTTTATTTGAAAAGAAAAAATCAATCAAATCTGCTTTTCAATTGTGTTTGATTCTTTTCTGTTTTGGAAGTTTTTTATACTCACTTTATGACTTTGGCTCTTCTGGATTGAAAGGTTTACTAAAAGCAAATATTTTTAATAAGAATATTGCAGAGAATTCACATAGTTTTACAAAAGAAGAAATTATTGCTTTACGAAAACTACGTGAACTAACAGAAAAAGATTGTATCCTAATAACCAATAAGATTCTTGACAGGAAAGGAAATCGATCTTTTGTTGTAAGTTCTTTTAGCGAACGGAAAGTTTTTATTGAAGGTGATGATTATGGTTCTGTACCTGCGTCAATATCTAAAACTGAGCGAAAAAAACTTGTATCTAGTTTTTTTGAAGAAAATAATTCTGCATATGAAAAAATAAAAGCTGAAAATATAAAGTATGCGGTTGTTTTCAAGGATTTTCCTTATAATAAATCTATAGAGTATATCGGAACTCGATTGTTTGAAAATGAAAAGTTGTTTATTATTGATTTGAATAATAATGAGGCATTGCCATGATTTATTGGATTTTACATAAAAAGCTTACGATTTCTGATTGGAAAAATGAAATTGAGGGAAATCCATGCTATTTTTATGAAAAAATTCCTAATCTCTGTTTTATAGATATTTCTACTTATACCCTTTTTGCTAAGATTGAAAATTTCTTGCTCGGCGTGAATAAAGAAAATGATATATCTGAATTTGGAATTTCAACTGAGAGATATATTAAAATATCAAATTTCAAGGTTTTAAAAAAATTCTTAAAATCTACAAATGAAAATGATTTGTTTATTTTTCAATCTTTAGCAGATATTCGGACCAAATCTTTAGTTAAAATATTAAATGAATGTTATAGGAAAACTGCACTTTTAAATCATTGGAAACCTCCTATCGCAAATCCAATTCCGATGAAAAGAGATTTTAGTTTTATAAAAAGTGTTTTTAAGAAAAATCCAAAACTTTTGTTTCTAAGACTTTTATTCAGAATTTATAAATTTGCAGAAAAGAAAAATCTTCGCATAAACTATCTGCTTTCAGGTGGAAATAAACTCACTGAACAAATAAAAAAAGATTTTCTTGTTGAAAATGTTGTTCCAGTTCATTCAATTTCTTATGACGAATATTTGAAAGTAAATAAAACGGTTCAAGAATCACTTATAAAAGAAAAGTATTTTGTGTTTGTGGATCAGGCTATAACTATTCATCCTGATAATAAAGGATTTTCTGAAGAAGATTCTTTATTATATCAAAAAGAAATATTAAATAGTCTTGAATTGATTTCAAACCAAAATGAAAATATAAATATTATTATTGCCGAACATCCGCGAATTCAATATGAAAAAGATTTTTGGAAAAATTATGCTCGTTTCGCGGGAAAAACAGCTGCTTTAATAAAATATTCAGCAGGTGTAATAGGTCATTTTTCAACGGCTCTTTTACTTGCACAGATTTATCAAAAAAAAATATATCTTCTGAAATCTTCAAGTTTATATTTCCCTTTCAATGCTCGTGTTGAAAATGCTGGAAAAATACTTGATTCTATAATTATTGATATGAAATCAAATCAAATTGTTTCAGAAGTTGGAGGTAAAGAAAGTTGTCTAGTTACGGATTATTTTACACTTTTACCGGAGTCTGAAAAGCAGAATACCATTCTATTTATGGAGTTTTTTAGGCAATATTTTTAAGAATTTTTGAATTGAGGTTAATACTATGCAAATCGCAATTGACTGTACTGCTTTCGGCCATAATGAGGCGGCAACAAAAAAACTTTCTCTTTCAACTTCAATATTCACTGCGGATATTCTGGATGCTTTCGTTCGGCTAGGCCTTGCCGACAATTTCACGCTTTTTGTGAATTACAATCATGCCGACTTTTTCCGTGAGCGATTTCCGCAATTCAAGCTCAAAGTTTTACGATTTTTCCCGCTTGCACTTGCGAACAAAATCTCTGGCGGTCGTTTTAAAGGCACAAAATATCTCAAAAAACTCGGCATTTTCAAGCGGGCTGTCAAAAAAGGTGGATTCGATTCAATCTGGTTCCCCTACTGCGTGGACTACACCTTTGTTCAGACTGCACTCCCCGCTCTCTGCACAATCCATGATATCTACCCCGTTCATCGTAACGGAAAATCTGGCTGGGATTTCGTAAAAAATAAAAACTGCACGCTCACCACGGTCTCTGATTATACGAAGAACGACATAATAAAGACTTTTGAACTGGACGAAGTGCGTGCAAATTCTATAACTAAAATTCCGAATTCTATCGTGTTTGATGTATCAAAAAAGCTGGAAATAAAGGAACTTTCAGGAAAAAGATACATCCTCGACCTCAACGCCTACATCGAAAAAAAGAACCCTCTCACGCTCTTAAAGGCATTCAATCTCATAAAAGAAAAGTCAGACGCAACTTTGGTTTTCTGTGGTGGCTACAAGGATGAAAATCTTTTTACAGAAATTCAAAATTTTATCGCAGAAAACGCGCTTTCCAATCGGGTCAAGCTTTTGTTCCGTGTGACGGATGAGGAGCGCAACTGGCTTTTGACAAACGCAGCGCTTTTTGTGACTTCGTCTCTTTTTGAGGGCTTTGGTCGAACTCCTGTTGAGGCCGCAATCTGTAAGATTCCAGTAATTTCCACAAAGGAAACATCCCTTCATGAAGCGACTATGGGCTTGTGCAGCTATGTTGAAAACTCCAAAGACGAGAACGAACTGGCCGAACTCATTCTAAATAAGCTGGAAAATCCAGATTCCGAAGAAAAACTTACGGAAATCGCAAAAACTCTCACAGAGAATTATGAGCCGGAGAGATTGGCAAAAAGGTATTGGGAGATTTTTGAAAGTATGTTAAAGTAATCGCCGTATTTTCATGAGGAAAATTAGATGATTTCAAGCAAAAAAACAGTTTTCAAGCAATTTTTTCTTTTTTCAATTCTGTTCACTCTCACATGCTTTTTTTCTTTGATTCAGTTTGCCATTCAAGGTAAGGAATTTATGATTCGGTATGACTCTATCGCCGAATATCTTACAGTTCTTATTTATTGGGGGCAGGCTTTACGAGAATTTTTTCATAATCTTTTCATAAACCACCAGTTTGTTCTTCCTCAGTGGGATTTTTCAATCGGTCTTGGTGCGGACATTCTCACTACAATGCACTGGTATATAATCGGTGAGCCTCTTAACCTGCTCGCAGTTTTCTTCAAGCCGGAAAAGACAATCTACCTTTACAATTTTCTTTTATTCGCCCGTCTTTATCTTTCTGGAATTGCATTTCTTCTTTTCTGCAATTACAAAAAATACGACAAATTTTATTCCGTTCTCGGTGCAATCGCCTACATTTTCTGCGGATGGATTTTCTTCGTCGGAATCAGGCATATTTATTTTGTCACGCCGATGATTTACCTTCCGCTTCTTTTTTTAGGAATCGAGATGATTCTTGAAGACAAGAAACCTTTTGTTTTTATTATATCCGTTGCAGTTTCATGTGTCTCAAATTTCTATTTTTTCTATATTCTGACATTTTTGTGTTTTATATACGCTATAGTCAGGTTTTTCGGAATTTTCAAGCAAGATTTGCTGAAAAATTTCTTTTTTTATGCAGGGAAAACAGCTTTCTTCTATATAGTCGGAGTTCTTATCGCAGCGACCGTGTTCTTCCCGAATGTGGCAACATTCTTGCTCACCAGTCGCTCTGATTTTAAAATACCGGTTCCGCTTTTTTACGAGGCTAAATACTACCTTATCATGTTCTTCAGCCTTATTGCTCCAAAAATGATTTATGCCTACACGCTCTTGGGATTCTCTGCTTTCATTATTCCAGTTCTTGCTCTGGTAGTCTACAAAAGAGAAAAAGTTTACCGCCCATACCTCATTCTTTTTGCGATTTTCATGGTTTTCATGATTTTCCCTTATTTTGGTCATGCTTTCAACGGCTTCAATTACCTCACGAATCGCTGGTGCTTCGCAGTTTCCTTCGTCTCCGCAATTTTAATCACGACGAATATTGAAAAACTTTGTTCTCTCGACAAAAAATCCCTGAAGATTTCACTTGGGATTTCATTTTTACTCGGAATTTCTGTGCTTATACTTAGCGTTCTCTCATCAAAATTCAGAGAGAATTTCTTCGTTTCATACATTTCGCTGATAATTATTACCGCAGGGATTTTCGCAATAAATAAAATCAAGCTGAATGAGATTGCAAAAAAAACAATTCTCGCCTTGCTCATGATTTTTTCTGTGGCGGCAAACGCAAATCTTCGTTATTCTAAAAACGGCTACAATTTTCTTATTGAATTTTTGGACAAAGGAACTCCAAATCAGCTGATTTTCGATACAATCGAACCAAATTTCTCAAAACTATTCTCGGAAGATTCTGACTTTTTCCGCTATGAGGAAGAATCACGCACACTCCTTAACAATTCAGTTCTTTTTGGCACACACGCAAACCAATTTTACTGGTCTGAGAACAGCGATGAAATAATGTCATTCCTCAGGGAGCTTGGGGTCTCAAATTCCGGAAATCAAAAACTCACATCACTAGGAAACCGCTCTTATATTCTTGCACTTTTGAACACAAAATACATTTTCTTAAAAGAAGATTCCCCTGCTCCTTATGGATTTGAGGAATTCAAGCGATTTGAAATCGGCGGTAAAAAAACTGTCATCTACAAAAATAAAAATTTTCTTCCTTTTGGAACGACTTACAAAAAACTCATATCAGAAAAAGATTTCCTCAAGCTGAACTTTGCGGAACGCTCGGAAGCCTTGCTGGAATATGCGGTGATTTCTGATTCAGACGAAACAAAACTTCAGAATCCATTCGATTTTTCTAGCGTGGAAACAAAAACTATAAAGCGGAACAATTTCACAGTATCTTTCGATTCTACTATTGAGCAACAAGGAAATGATTTTATTGTCAAAAAGTCAGGTTCCAAAATTTATATTGAATTTGATGCTGTTCCAGATGCGGAAAATCTTCTTCTTATTGATAATATCGTCTATAACAAAAATTACGATGACTGTGACGCACATGTTTATCTTAACGGTCAAAAAATCAAAACCCTCGGACTAGACCCGGCTTATTGGCTTTGGGGACACAATCATCTTCAAATTCTTAATGCTCTTAAAGAAAAAGGAAACATTCTTGAAATCGAATTTGAGACAAAAGGAAATTATACGATTGACGAGCTGGCAGTTGTCTCTCAAAAAACAGAAAAACTTTCTGAATCAGTGAATGAACTCTCAAAAGAAAAACTTGAGAACATTAAATTCTCGCCGAATCATATCTCTGGCACAATAAGCGTTACTGAGCCAAAAATTCTGTGTCTCCCGATTCCGTTTTCAAAGGGATGGAAAGCATACATCAACGGAAAAGAGGCAGATTTGCTGAACATTCAGATTATGTACTCAGGACTAGCTCTTAAACCTGGAAATTATACAATTGAATTAGAGTATCGTACTCCGTTCTTACGGCACAGCTTTATCTTAAGTCTTGTCGGACTCGCAATTTTCGTTATAATGATAATAATTGATATTAGGAAAACAAAGGAACCTGTAAAATCAAATGGAAAATAATAATAAATCAGATACAATAATTTCCTACGAAAATCTCGCACGGACAAACAGTCAGTTTGAGTCTGAATTCAAAGCAGCTTTCGACAGATTCATCGAAAAAGGCTGGTACATTCTCGGTCAGGAAGTAAAGTCCTTTGAAGAGGAATTCGCTTCTTTCATCGGCACAAAGCATTGCGTGGGAGTTGCCAGCGGTCTTGATGCCCTCATTATTGCCCTTGAATGTCTCAAGCTCCCCAAAGGAAGCGATGTCCTCGTTCCCTCAAACACATACATTGCTTCGATTCTTGCAATCGTAAAGGCGGGGCTTAATCCTGTCCTTGTGGAGCCGGACATTTCCACTTGCAACATAAACCCGGATTTGCTTGAAGAGAGCCTTACGCCAAATACAAGCGCCCTTCTTGTCGTTCATTTGTACGGCAAGGCCTGCGACATGGACAAAATCACGGACTTCTGCAAAAAGCACAATCTCCGTCTGGTAGAAGACTGCGCCCAGTCCCACGGGGCTAAATTCAAAGGTAAAACCACCGGCTCTTTCGGTGATTTCGGCGCCTTCAGCTTTTATCCCACAAAGAACCTTGGAGCATTAGGAGACGCCGGCGCGCTTTGCACAGATAATGACGAGCTTGCAGAAATGGCTCGTGCATGGCGCAACTACGGCTCAGAAAAGCATTACCACAACAAATACACAGGCATCAACTCACGCCTTGACGAGATTCAAGCTTCCTTTTTGCGCATAAAGCTCCGTCACATTGAAGAAATCACCGCAAAAAAGCGGAAGCTCGCTCAGATGTACTTTGACGGTCTGGATAAAAGCAAGTTCATTCTTCCAATCGTTGACGACAAGCATTTTGATGTCTATCACATTTTTCAGATTCGTCATGAAAAACGCGATGAATTAAAGCAATATCTTCTCGAAAACGGAATCAAAACCGAAATCCACTACCCTGTTGCTCCAATCAATCAGGAAGG
>ODAI011536342.1_pt1 | contig 29129 bp, 25 predicted proteins | sample 1539321 | NCBI WGS metagenome assembly ODAI01 (sample SAMN02144231, study PRJEB22623) | gut metagenome | biome: sheep rumen | host: Ovis aries | place: New Zealand
CTCCGCAATTGGTACAGAAGGCTTTAATTTCGTTTCTACGGCCTTTAGACAGCCTTACATTCATTACGTCAGCATATTTGTCTTTTACTGGTGCAGGCTTCGTTACAGCGGCTATTGGAGCCATTTTTTGCTCAACTAACGGTTTTACAACTTCTGGTTCCGGAATATCTTCTTCAACTGGTGTAACAGTCCTAGAAAGGTTTGATTTCATTTGATTAAGGAATTCCTGAGGAATATCCTTTTTTATATCTTTTTTCTTTGCAATTGGCATTTTTAAGCTCCGATTATTTTACTAAATCTTTTAGTTTTTTAAGGGCATCGAGAGTTTCTTTTTTTCCGCCTCTCTGCTGAATTGTCTGACGTGCAATGGTTGCATATTTGAAATCCTGGTCTACAGGAACATAAACTACCTTGAAATCACCGGCATTAAGGCCTTCTGTGATGATATCTGTGAGTTTAATTGAACGGTTAATCTCATTAAGAACGATTGTTTCGAACTTTGGATTAGATACACGTTTTCTTTTCTTAAAGCTATCCAGGTTATTTTTGAAAATCTGTAATCCGTCCTGAGAATAAGCGTCCGCTTTGATTACAACAATTACTTCATCAGAAGCCGTCATGATATCTTCCTCAAAAGCATCAAAAGCAGGGGAGGTATCGAAAATACAATAATCAAAACCAAGTTTTTCAACTTCTTCGCAGAGGTCTACGAAAAGGAATACCGCGAGGCCTTTGAGAAAGCCGGGATCACGTATTTCTATACGCTGATCGACGACGCGGTCGCGCGCGTCATGCGCTCCGAGGGCGGTTTCGTGTGGGCTCTCAAAAACTACGACGGAGACGTCATGAGCGACATGATGGCGACAAGCTTCGGCTCGCTGGCCATGATGACCTCGATCCTGGTCTCCCCCGCCGGAGTCTACGAGTACGAGGCGGCGCACGGAACGGTTCAGAGACACTATTACAAGCATCTGAAGGGCGAGAAGACGTCCACGAACTCCGTGGCCACGATCTTTGCCTGGACAGGGGCTCTGAGAAAGAGAGGAGAGCTGGACGGAAACGAGGAACTGATGAGATTTGCGGATCTTCTCGATGAGTCGACGCTGGAGACGATCGAGTCCGGAAAGATGACGGGAGACCTGGCGCTGATCACGACGATCCCGAATGTGCAGAAGCTGGGCACCGAAGAGTTTATTCTCGCCATCAGGGAGACCCTGGACCGGAAACTCGGCGGCTGAGCAGGAAGAAAAACGGAAGAAATGGGGCTGACGCATGAAGCGCAAAGGGATCGGTATCTAGAGCGTGTGCGTCAGCCCCTTTTGGTTTGCACACCATGGGCGCGCTCTATTGTTCTCACTCCGGGGCGTCTTCGCTCAGGAGTTCCCACTCCTCGTAGAGAGCGGAGAGTCTCTCCTCCAGCTCCTCTTTCTGCTTGTTCAGCGCTGCGAGCCTTACGGCGTCGGAATAGTTCTCCGGGAGAGCCATCTGCTCCTCGATCGAGGCGATCTCTTCTTCGGCGGAAGAGATCTTCTCCTCGCACTTTCTCAGATCGTTGGCGGCTTTGCGCTGGCGGGCCTGGGCCTCTTTCTGCTGCGCCCACGAGATCTTTTCGGATGTGGCCGCCGATTTCTCTGAAGCAGGGGCGTCTTTGGCGGCGGCCGGAGCTGCCCCCTGGCCGTCCCGGTAGGCGTCCTGCAGCAGAGTTTCCTCCACCTGGGCGGACTTTTCAAGATAGAAGTCATAGTTTCCGATAAAGCGCTCGGGGGCCTTTTCGGAATTGTTGCCCGGATAGTTCAGGAGCACGGTCTTAGTCAGGGAAAGGATCCGGCTGGCTGTGTGGTTGATAAAATACCGGTCGTGGGAGACATACAGCACTGTTCCCTCATAGGCGTTGAGCGCGTTCTCCAGAACCTCCTTGGAGACGAGGTCCAGGTGGTTGGTGGGCTCGTCCAGGATCAGGAAGTTGGCCTTGGACAGCATGAGCTTGGCGAGGGAGACTCTGCCTTTTTCACCGCCGCTCAGATCGCCGACTCTCTTAAAGACATCCTCGCCCGTAAAGAGGAAGGACGCCAGCAGGCTTCGGATCTGCGTGTTGGTCATCGCGGGATACGCGTCGGAGATCTCCTCGAAGACGGTCTTGTCGTCGTGCAGAACGTGGTGTTCCTGGTCGTAGTAGCCGATATGCACGTTGGTGCCCAGACGGATCACGCCCCGGTCCGGCGCGACCACTTCATTGAGAATACTCAGGATCGTCGACTTGCCGGTCCCGTTGTCTCCGATCAGGGCGACGTGCTCGCCGCGCCGGATCTTAAAGGAGAGGCCGCTGAAGAGCCTCTTGTCCCCGTAGGATTTGGCCAGGTCCTCGACGGTGAGAACCTCGCGTCCGCTCTTGATGCAGGGGGTAAAGGCAAGCCGCATATCGTCGCGGATCTCCACGGGCTTCTCGACCACTTCTGTCTTCTGAAGCATTTTCTCGCGGCTCTCGGCGCGCTTGATGGATTTCTCTCGGTTAAAGCGGCGGAGCTTCTCGATCACTTCCTCCTGGTGGCGGATCTGCGCCTGGTTGTTCATATAGGCGTGGTACTGCTGCTGCCGCAGCGCTTTTTTGCGCTCGGCGTAGACGGAGTAGTTGCCTCCGAACAGGGTGCTCCGGCCGGACTCCAGCTCTATGATCTTGCTCACAGTCCGGTCGAGGAAATACCGGTCGTGGGAGACCACGAGGACGGTACCTTTATAATTCATCAGATAGTTCTCCAGCCAGCGGATACTGTTCATATCGAGATGGTTGGTGGGCTCGTCCAGCATGATCAGGTCGGGCTTCTGCACGAGAAGCTTGCCCAGCGCCACGCGCGTTTTCTGTCCGCCGGACAGGGTGGACACTTTCTGGTCAAATTCTGAGGGCGCAAAACCGAGGCCCTTGAGGATGCCCTGGACTTCTCCCTTGTAGGAGTAGCCGTTCTCCCGCTCGAAGCGGTGCAAAAGGTCTGTGTACTCCGTGATCGTCTCCGTGAGGGCGGCGCCCTTCATCACTTCCATCTGCTTCTCGTAATCGGACAGCTGCTTCTCCATATCGATCAGGTACTGCTTGACGGACAGCACCTCCTCGTAGATGGTCCTTTCGGAGGACAGACCCTGATTCTGGGCCAGATAGCCGCAGCTGGAGTCTCTCTCGAAGGAGACGGAGCCCTGATCGGGCGCCTCCTCGCCGACGATGATCCGCAGAAGCGTGGTCTTTCCGGCTCCGTTGATGCCTATGACAGCGGCTTTGTCGCCCCTCTCGAGATGAAAGGTGACATCTCTGAGGACTTCATTACCCGGGTATTCTTTTTTTATGTGATGACAGGCGAGGATCATAGATGTATTCTCCCGGAGCGGACGGCCCGTCCGCCCAAACAGCGCTCGTGTACGTTCATGAAACCGGCTCTGTGCCGGTATTCCCAATGATATAGAAAAAAAGGGGAGAAGTCAAACCGGCCTGAAACAAATGTAAAGCTGCCGGAAGCGGCTGCGGTCCATGTGCAGGCAGCGAAGCGGATCGCGAATGTCCGCTTTACTGACCGATCTCAGAAACCGCGGCAGCAGCACCGGCGGCACCCGGCGCAGGGGGGATTTGCAATTGACGTGTTTTTGCTGAATCGATATAATGATGATATAGAAAAAAGCAATGAATGACAGTTGTTATCAGAACCTGAATGAGCGGGACAACTTGCATTTGAGAAAGGATAAGACTAGCAACGTGGAAGAACGGGGGATCTCACAGGCAGTCATAGGGCGGCTGCCTCGATATTACAGGTATCTGGGCGAACTGAAGAGCAACGGCGTAGAGAGGATCTCTTCTCAGGAACTGAGCAGGATCATGAATGTGACGGCTTCTCAGATCAGACAGGACTTCAACAATTTCGGCGGATTCGGCCAGCAGGGATACGGGTACAATACGAGTTACTTATACGATGAGATCGGCAAGATCCTGGGACTTGACAAGCAGCATGACATGATCCTGATCGGTGCGGGTAATCTGGGACAGGCGCTTGTCAATTATATGAATCTCAAGAACAGAGGCTTTTCGTTTAAAGGAGCATTTGATATCAATCCTTCCCTGTATGACAAGAAGATCGCGAATATACCGATCTATCCTATGGAACAGATGACCGGCTTTATCAGAGATAATCACATCGATATCGCGGTCCTGACGATTCCGAAGGCGGCCGCCATCGAGATCACGCAGGTGCTCGCGGAGACACCGATCAAGGCAATATGGAATTTTGCCCATGTAGATCTGAAGGTTCCGGACAGGATCCAGGTAGAGAGCGTACATCTGCAGGACAGCCTGATGAAGCTGTCATATAACATAAGACGTCACGACAACGAGAACTGATGCGCATGGCGCTCGGGCGGATCACACAGGAAAACGCCTTTTCCGGAAAAAGAGCATGGCTCCGGGAAAGGCGTATTTTTCGCCCGGAATGAGAGGAAATGTATGAAATACCTGCTTACCGGACAAGAGATGGCGAATGCGGACAGGCTCACGTCGGAGGCGATCGGGATCCCCTCCATCGTTCTGATGGAAAGGGCGGCGCTCTCCGTTGCGGACGAGATCACGAAGCGCTTTGACAAAAAAGAGAGGATCACGGTCCTCGCGGGACCCGGCAACAACGGAGCGGACGGACTTGCGGCGGGAAGGATCCTGATCGACCGCGGATACAAGGTGCAGTTTATGATGCTCAGCGCCAAGCTGCCGCCAGAGGGCTCCTCCGCGGAGACGCAGAGAAAGATCCTCCTGGCCTACGGGGAGGCGCTGCCTGTCTACAGCGAAGACAGGCTGCGGGATTTTGCGCCCGCGGTGATCGTCGACGCGCTCTTCGGAACGGGACTTGGACGGCCCCTGACCGGAGCGGCCGCGCAGATAGTCAGCGGCGTCAATGCCTTCAGAGCCCGGACGGGCTGCGCGGTGGCGGGACTGGATCTCCCCTCCGGCATTTCCTCCGAGGACGGATCCGTGATGGGATGCGCCGTACAATGCGACTTTACGGTCACGTTTGCCTATTATAAGAGAGGGCACTTTCTGTTTCCGGGCTGTGCGTACTGCGGCGAGACGATCCTGGCGCCGATCGGGATCTGCGACAGGAGCTTCGATTTTGGCGGCGCTCTGCCCGAAATGATCCTGATGGAGCGTGACGACGCTGCAGCGCTTTTGGGCGGCCGGGACCAGAGCGGCAACAAGGGGACTTTTGGCAAAATACTGATCGCCGCAGGGAGCTTTGCCATGTGCGGCGCGGCTCTTTTGTGCGGCGAAGCGTGTATGAGAAGCGGGGCCGGTATGGTCAAGCTCTTTACCAGAGAGGAGAACCGCGTTATCATTCAGGAGAAGCTGCCGGAGGCGATGCTGACTGTCTACGGAGCGCTTCTGGATCAGGAAGACAGGGAAGCTGCCGGGGAGGCGCTCAGAGAGAAGCTTAAGAGTGATCTGTCCTGGGCAGACGCGGCGGTCATAGGGCCCGGGATCGGCAGGGGAGAAGAGGCCCGGATCCTGGTGGAGACGCTTCTTCATGAGATTTCCGGTGCCAGAGCACAAGACAGGGGTCCGCTGCTCCGCGCCGTCGTGATCGACGCGGACGCGCTCCGGCTCATCGCCTCGGATCCCGTCCTGAGAAGGGCTCTGCGGGAGAGAGACCGGAGGACTATCTGTATTTTGACGCCACATCTGGCGGAATTTGCGGATCTCTGCCATGTCAGCGTGAAGGAGGCCTCTGCGCGGAGGATCCCCCTGATGAGAGAGCTGGCGGACAGCTGCCACTGCACGGTGCTGGGAAAGGACGCCCGAACGCTGATCGTCTCGGAGGGCGTAAGAGAGATCAGTATGATCGCGAACGGAAACAGCGGCATGGCGACGGCCGGGAGCGGGGACGTTCTCACGGGCATCACGGCGGCCATGGTTTTCGCCGCAAACGGGGCGGAAGATCCCGGGCACGGGGCGGCGCAGGCCGCGGCTTATATTCACGCGGAGGCGGGCCGTGCGTGCAGAGACGGATTCGGAGAACGAACGATGATCGCGGGGGATATGATCAGAGCGCTGGGAGGCGTTCTGCAGTCCTTCACATAAATATAATGAACAGCGGGAGGTAAGGATGGTGAAAACGGAAGAGACATCCTGCAGAACCCAGGATTCCCGGGGACATGACAGAGTATGGGCGCAGATCGACATGGACGCGGTCCTCTACAATATGGACAGCATGCGCGCCAATATAAGGAGTGAGACGAAGATCGTCGCGGTGCTTAAGACCAACGCCTACGGGCACGGCGCGGTCGCGATCATGAAAGAACTGGAAAAAGTGCCGTATGTTTGGGGATACGCGGCCGCGACCTTCGAGGAGGCGAAGCAGCTGAGGGAGAACGGCGCCCGAAAACCGGTCCTTCTTCTGGGCTATGTCTTTCCTTATTGCTACAGAGAACTGGTCCGTCTGGGAATCAGGGCTGCCTGCTTCCGGGAGGACATGCTGGAGGAACTCTCCAAAGCGGCCGCCGAAGAGGGAAAGACGGCCCTCGTCCATATTGCGCTCGACACCGGAATGGGCCGGATCGGTATAAGGCCGGACGACGAGGGGCTCGCCTTCGTCAGAAGGGCTTCGCAGACGCCCGGCGTGGAAATAGAGGGAATGTTCACGCACTTTGCCAAGGCCGACGAGGAGGACGAGACTCCCACGCTGAGACAGATCGCTCTCTACGAGGGCTTCCGGGACAGGGCGGCCGAAGAACTCGGCGTCAGGATCCCTCTCTGTCACTGCTCCAACAGCGCGGGCATCATTGAGTTTCCCCAGGCCAATATGGATCTTGTGAGAGCGGGCATTACGCTGTACGGCCTCTGGCCCTCCGACGAAGTCTCCAGGACCGCTGTGCCGCTGCGGCCCGTCATGACTCTTTACACCCGCATCGTGTATATTAAGGAAGCCGGTCCCGGCACCAGCGTCAGCTACGGAGGCACTTTTGTGACGAAGGCGGAGAAGACCCGGATCGCCACCGTTCCCGTCGGGTACGGCGACGGCTATCCCCGCAGCCTTTCCGGCAAGGGGTATGTCCTGATCGCAGGCCGGAAAGCGCCGATCCTGGGCAGGGTCTGCATGGACCAGATGATGGTGGACGTCACGGATATACCGGAGGCGGAGGAGGGAAGCCTGTGCACCCTGATCGGAAGGGACGGCGGGGAGACGATCACGATGGAGGACCTGGGAGAGCTCTCGGGCAGATTCAACTACGAGCTGGCCTGTGATATCAACGCGAGAGTCCCCAGGATCGTCGTCGGCGGAACCCTCGGTTGACGGTTGTGAGGAATATATGGTATATTCTAATTTGTATTTTTGCGTATAGAATACGCCTGCCTTCCGGCAAAGCCGGATCCAGGGCAATGATATGAGAGATAAGGAGCGAAACAATGTCAGGACATTCCAAATTTGCGAACATTAAGCACAAGAAAGAGAAAAATGACGCAGCCAAGGGCAAGATCTTTACGATCATCGGCCGTGAGCTCGCCGTCGCAGTCAAAGAGGGCGGCGCCGATCCGGCCAACAACTTCAAGCTCGCCAAGGTCATCGCCAAGGCCAAAGCCAACAATATGCCCAACGAGACCATCGAGCGCGGCATCAAGAAGGCAGCCGGCGACGTCGGCAACGTCAATTTCCAGTACAACACCTACGCGGGCTACGGCCCCGGCGGCATCGCGATCATTGTGGATACACTGACGGACAACCTCAACAGAACGGCGGCCAACGTCCGTTCCGCTTTTACAAAGGGCAACGGAAGCATCGGAACACCGGGCTGCGTGTCCTTCATGTTCGACAAGAAGGGACAGATCATCATCGACAAAGAGGAGTGCGACCTCTCGGCTGACGACCTGATGATGATCGTGCTGGACGCCGGCGCGGAAGATATCAAGGAGGAAGAGGACAGCTTTGAGATCCTCACCGCCGAGGAGGATTTTGACGCCGTGGAGAAGGCGCTCAAGGACGAGGGAATCACACTGGCTTCCGCGGAAGTTACGATGATCCCCCAGAACTATGTCAAGGTCACGGATGAGACGGTCATGAAGCAGATCCGCAGGATCCTTGACCTTCTCGACGACGATGACGACGTGCAGGCGGTCTATCACAACTGGGATGACGAGGACTAAGCGCCCGCTGACCGGCCATACAGATAATACAGGGCAGCTTTATGGGAAGTCATAAAGCTGCCCCATTGACATAAGAGGAACTTGTGAAAATGCTGATTTCCGACAGGGAAAAAGGGCCGGACAGGGAGTCCGGCGAATACAGACTGTTAAAGAATCCGCTGCCCGAGCCGCCGCGCAGATCCCATGTGCGTATGGAGTTTGACGCCCCGGACCGGGAGGAGGACGAGTTCGACCTCGAGATCGGCGAGGAGGACGATTTTGACATCTGACCCGCAGCAGGGGACAGTGACGGCAGACAGCAGCAGTGTAAGGAAGGTTTCAAAAAGGAATGGCTTCATCCAAAGGGAAAAGGAGTAGCAGCGCCGGCTCCGCAAAGAGCGGCGCCAGGAAAAAAACGACCGCGAGGAAGACTTCAGCGAGACTTACGAAGGCGGATGCCGAGAGGATCGCGCTGGAGGAAAAGAGAGCCATGGAAGTGGGACGGGATATCCGGATCCTTGTATTCCTGGCCGCGATGGTCTTTCTGATGATCGCGGAGCTCGGCTACGGAGGAGTTGTGGGAAAGGCCCTCTCTTCCGTCATGTTCGGCCTCTTCGGCACGACAGCGTATATTCTGCCTCCTTTTATTTTCGTACTGGTTTTGTTCATTATATCGAATCTGGGCAAGAGAACGCTGCCGGCCAGGACGGCATCGCTGATCATCCTCGTGCTCTGCGCCTGTACGGCCTTCGAGCTCTACGGCGGAGAGCCGGCCAAAGCGTCCGCTTTCAGCGCGCCGGAGATCTATCAGCGCTGCGCGGCGGGCCGGGACGGCGGCGGAGTGATCGGCGGCGCGATCGCCTATGGTCTCTATAAGCTCCTTCGGAGCGGAGGGTCCTGGCTTGTGCTGGCTGTGGTCACGCTGATCAGCCTGATGATGCTCACGCAGTTCTCGCCCGTGGAGAGATACCGGAGGGCGCAGGCGGACAGGATCCGGAGGGGAGATCCCTCCTTCATGGAGAAGAGAAGACTCCGGGCACAGGAGGCCAGAGCGGCCTTGGCACAGCGCAGAGAGGCGGCGGCCCTGGAGAAGGAAAAAGAGAGACAGGCCCGGGAGGAACTGCTTCTGCAGGAAAAGAAGAACCGGGAGGAGAGGCGGCGCAGAGCCGGCGAGAAGGCGGACGCGGCGGACCTCTTAAACACAGTGATCGAACCCGCGATCAGCGAGGAAGAGGAGGACTTCGGCCTGGATGAGGGCTCGACCCTCTTTAAAAAGAGAGAAAAGAGAGAAAAAAGGACAGCGCCTGTCTCGCAGGACGTTTCCCCGGGCGCCCCGGAGGCGCCGGCTGTTCCGGAGAAGATCAGCGGCAGCTCCTCTCACGGCATCCGCTTTCTCGACAGGGACAGAAAGAAACCCGAAACCGTCGAGGAGGTGCGCGTGAGCGCGCAGCCCGTCCCGAGCGGGCAGGAGGACCCCCAGGAGAGGATCTTAAGACCGGATGCCAACACGGTCCGGGTGGAGTCGGAAGGCCTCTACCAGAGCGGATACGGCGCGGACAGCTATCCCGAGATTCCGGGCCGTGCCACGATGACAGTCTTTACAAGGACACAGGACACAGGCAAGTTGGATGACGAGCTCCATTTCCCCTTCTATCAGGAGGAGAACGAGCGGAGAATGAGAAAGGTCTACGCCGGGGAAACTTCTCCTGAGAAGCTGGCGGGATACACGGATCTGGCCGATGCCGGCGGCATGTCCACCTTCAATGCCCAGAGAACAGAGGAAAAACAGGAGCCGGAGAAGGACGGAGACGAACTTCCCTGGGGCGCGGACGCGCTCACAGAGGAGGAAATGGCGGCCATCGAAGCGCAGGAAGCAGGCCTGACCGCCGATCCCGGCGCAGAGACTATAAAAGCCGCGCCGGCACCTGCTCCCGTCCGGACCAGAGTGACGGCCAGGCAGACGGAGGCGAAAGCGCCGGCCGTGCAGGAGGAGGATCTGGAGGGCATTGAAGTCCACAGGGACAGGGGAGATGACAGCGGCGGAGCCGGCAAAACGGTCGTGAGCGGCCAGAAGAGAAGCCTGGAGAACCGCCGGTACAGTTTCCCCACGTTCGAACTTCTGCAGAAGGGCGAAAACGGCCATACGGTCGAGACAGACAGGGAACTGAAGGAAACCGCCTTCAGACTGCAGGAGACACTGCGCACCTTCAACGTCAATGTGACGATCACGGATATCAGTCAGGGACCGTCCATCACAAGATACGAGCTGCAGCCGGAGCAGGGCGTGAAAGTCAGCAAGATCGTCAACCTTGCCAACGATATCAAGCTCAGTCTGGCGGCCGTGGACATCAGGATCGAGGCGCCGATCCCCGGCAAACCCGCGATCGGCATCGAAGTGCCCAACAAGCACCCCTCGGTGGTGGCTCTGAGGGATATTCTGGAGACGAAGGAGTTCCGCAACGCCAAGAGCAAGCTGGCATTTGCCGTAGGCAAGGACCTGGCGGGCAAGACGGTCGTGACGGACATCGCAAAGATGCCGCACCTTCTGATCGCCGGCGCCACGGGATCCGGAAAGTCGGTCTGCATCAATACGATCATCATGAGCCTTCTGTTCAAGGCCTCGCCGGATGAAGTCCAGCTGATCATGATCGACCCCAAGGTCGTGGAGCTGAGCGTCTACAACGGGATCCCGCACCTTATGATCCCCGTTGTCACGGATGTGCGCAAGGCCTCGGCGGCTCTGGGCTGGGCAGTCGCGGAAATGGAGCGCAGGTACAAGCTCTTCGCGGCCGCGGGCACCAGGGACCTGAACGGATACAACGCCATGGTCCGCGCCAAGGGCGTAGAGGCGGGCGAAAACGAGAAGGTACTGTCCAGGCTGGTCGTCATCGTCGACGAGCTGGCAGACCTCATGATGGTGGCCAAGAATGAGGTGGAATCCTCGATCTGCCGTCTGGCGCAGCTGGCGAGAGCCGCCGGCATACACCTGATCATCGCGACGCAGAGACCATCCGTCGACGTCATTACGGGACTGATCAAGGCCAATATGCCCAGCCGCATCGCATTTGCCGTGACCAGCCAGGTCGATTCGAGGACCATCCTCGATATGGCGGGCGCCGAGAAGCTGATCGGAAAGGGCGACATGCTCTTCTATCCGCAGAACTATCAGAAGCCGGCCAGAATTCAGGGCGCCTTCATCTCCGACGAGGAGGTGCAGGACGTAGTCAATTATATCAAGGAGAACAATTCCTCTGACGCGGGCGCCGCGGCGGACCTCGACAGCGTGATCGACGGCATTGCGGCTTCCGGCGCGTCGGCGGGCGGAGCCGAGCTCAAGGGAGACTCCGGCTACGACGAACATTTTGCGGAGGCAGGAAGGTTTATCATCGAGAAGAACAAGGCCTCGATCGGCATGCTGCAGCGTGTCTTCAAGATCGGCTTCAACAGAGCGGCCAGGATCATGGACCAGCTGGCGGACGCGGGCGTCGTCAGCGAGGATAACGGAACGAGAGCGCGGCAGGTACTTATGGACATGGCGTCCTTTGAACAGCTGCTCGATGAGATGTAAAGCGGCGGACGACCGCCGGGAAAGGCAGGTAATATGGCCAGGATCATTGACGGAAAGCTTATATCCGGACAGATCAAACAGGAAGTGAAGGAGGAGACAGCGAGGCTGGCGGAGCAGGGCATTCATCTGACGCTGGCGGTTATTCAGGTGGGAGAGGACCCCGCGAGCACCGTATATGTCAGAAACAAGCAGAAGGCCTGCGACTTTACCGGGATCTCCTCTGTCAAAATAGCGATGCCCGGGGACACCACGCAGGAGCAGCTGCTGGACAAAGTCAGGCAGCTCAACGAGGATCCCGGGATCAACGGTATTCTTGTGCAGCTCCCTCTTCCCGCAGGACTGGACGCCAATGAGGTGATCCGCGCGATCTCCCCGCTCAAGGACGTGGACGGATTCCACCCGCAGAGCGTGGGCGCGCTCAGCATCGGGCTTCCGGGCTTTAAGTCCTGCACGCCGGCCGGGATCATCGAACTGATCCACAGAAGCGGGATCGAGACGGAAGGCAAAGAGTGCGTGATCGTCGGCAGGAGCAATATCGTCGGAAAGCCGATGGCAATGCTGATGATCCGGGAAAACGCGACGGTCACCGTCGCGCACTCGAAGACGGCGGATCTGCCCGCTGTATGCCGGAGAGCGGACATTCTGATCACGGCAGTCGGAAGAGCGAAGATGTTCACCAGGGACTATGTAAAGCCCGGCGCCGCCGTCATTGACTGCGGCATGAACAGGGACGAAAACGGCAAACTCTGCGGCGACGTCGATTACGAGGACGTATTTGAGGTCGCCTCCGCGATCACGCCGGTTCCCGGCGGAGTAGGTCCCATGACCGTTGCCATGCTCATGAAGAACTGTCTCGAGAGCGCCGCGATCCAGGGAATCATAAAATGAGCGGACGGGTAAAACTGGCGGCGGTCCTGGTCTTGATGGCAGCCGTCATGAGCGTCGGATATATCATGCACATCAGGCAGCTTTCCCGCTCGAGAGAGGTCCTCATGCAGAAAGCGCAGGAATCGGCGGACGAGGGAGCCTACGCGGACGCCGTGCGCTCGATCGACAGGGCGCTGGAGGCGCCGGCCGACGGCACTTATACGGACGCGGAGCTCTGCCTGAAAAAGGCGGAATACCTGCAGAAGGGCGGGGACAATGACCAGGCGCTCAGCACGGCCATGCGCGTAGTGAAGGATGCGAACGAGGGCGAGGCGGAGTTCGATCAGGCATGGGAACGCATCGTCTCGATCTGCACGGAGGAAGAGGAGTTCGGGAAACTCGCGACGCTTCTGGAGGGAAGCGGCGTGGAGTCGGTCAAGAGCCGGTATTACAACTATCTGGTCTACGACCCGGTCTTCAGAGACCCGCCCGGGACCTATGAGGGAGAACTCTCCCTGGTGATCGAGAGCCAGGGCGTGGGCACCGTCTTTTATACGATCGACGGATCCGAGCCCACGGATAAGAGCAACCTTTACAGCGAGCCGATCAGGCTCAGACCGGGGATCTATACGGTCAGGGCTCTCTTTATCAACCGCTACGGACTGGCCAGCAATACTGTGACCGGGACCTATCAGATCACGGATTAACGAAAAATTACAGAATTATCTATAGTATTATTACTTTTGTTCTATTGTAATGCCGGGAGAAAGAGTGCTATTATAATTCGGAAATTAACAGATTCTGCACGAAATTAAACGCAGAAGGATATGGAGGTTCTTTATGTTCAAGATCATCAAGAAGGAGAATCTGGCCCCCAACATCTATCTGATGGATGTAGAGGCTCCCAGAATAGCCAGATATGCGCTTCCCGGCCAATTTCTGATCGTCAGGGTCGATGCGGAAGGCGAGAGGATTCCTCTGACTATCTGTGACTACGACAGTGAGAAGGGAATTGTTCAGATCGTGTTCCAGGTCATCGGCGGAGACACCTATAGAATGTCCTCCCTCGAAGTCGGAGACAGCTTTGCGGATATGGTCGGCCCTCTGGGCAAGCCTTCTGATCTTGTGGAACTGCCTCTCGAGGAATTAAAGAAGATGAAGATCTGCTTTATCGCGGGCGGCGTCGGAACCGCGCCTGTGTACTGCCAGCTCAAATGGCTGAAGAAGCAGGGCATCACCGTGGACTGCATTCAGGGAGCGAGAACGAAGGATATCATTATCCTGGAGAAGGAAATGAGCGAAGTCTCCAACCTTCATATCTGTACAGATGACGGATCCTACGGGATCAAGGGCAATGTCTGCGTAGCCCTGCAGAAGCTCTGGGACGAGGGCAGACGGTTTGACAGAGTCGTCGCGATCGGTCCCATGATCATGATGAAATTTGTATGTCAGCTGACCAAACAGCTCGGCGTTCAGACGATCGTCTCCATGAACCCCATCATGGTGGACGGCACCGGCATGTGCGGCGCCTGCCGTCTGATGGTCGGCGGCAAAGTGAAATTTGCCTGTGTCGACGGACCGGAATTTGACGGCCACGAAGTGGATTTCCCGCAGGCCATGCAGAGAATGAAGCTGTACGCCACGGAAGAGGGACGCCTGTATCTGAAAGCCAAAGAGGGCGACACGCACCACGGCGGCTGCGGAAACTGCGCCGGATAATACGCTGCCGGAGAACTATGTTTGAGGCCACACATAGAAAGGACATACAAGAATGGATATGATGAAGAAAGTTCCGGTCAGGGAACAGGATCCCGCAGTCCGGGCTGCGAATTTTGAAGAGGTCTGCCTCGGTTATAACAAAGAAGAAGCAGAGATGGAGGCGCAGCGCTGCCTTAACTGCAAGAACCCCAAGTGTGTACAGGGATGTCCCGTCAATATCGATATCCCCGGCTTTATCACGAAGGTCAAGGAAGGCGACGTAAAGGGCGCCTACGACGTGATCGGAAGATCCTCCTCCCTTCCCGCGATCTGCGGCCGCGTATGCCCGCAGGAGACGCAGTGCGAGGGAAAATGCGTAAGAGGCATCAAGGGCGAGCCCGTTTCGATCGGCAAGCTCGAGAGATACGTCGCGGATACAGCCCGCGAGCTGGGCATCAAACCCCAGGGCGCAGAGACTAAGAACGGACATAAGGTCGCGGTCATCGGTTCCGGCCCTGCCGGCCTGACCTGCGCCGGCGATCTGGCCAAGATGGGATATGACGTCACGATCTTTGAGGCGCTCCACAAGGCGGGCGGCGTTCTGGTCTACGGTATTCCCGAATTCCGTCTTCCCAAGGACGCGGTCGTCGAGAAGGAGATCGAGAACGTCCGGTCTCTCGGCGTAAAGATCGAGACAGACTGCGTAGTCGGCAAGTCCGCTACGATCGACGATCTTATGAAGAACGAGGGCTATGAAGCCGTCTTTATCGGTTCGGGCGCAGGCCTTCCCAAGTTCATGGGCATTCCGGGCGAGCAGGCCATGGGCGTATTCTCCGCCAATGAGTATCTGACCAGAAGCAACCTCATGAAGGCGTTCAGCGACGAGTCCAGAACCCCCATCATGAGACCGAAGAAGGCAGTTATCGTCGGCGGCGGCAACGTCGCTATGGACGCGGCCAGAACCGCACTGAGACTGGGCGCGGAGACCCATATCGTCTACAGAAGAAGCGAGGAGGAGCTCCCCGCAAGACGCGAGGAAGTCCACCACGCCAAGGAGGAGGGGATCATCTTCAATCTCCTCACCAACCCCGTGGAGATCCACGCCGACGAGAACGGCTGGGTCAAGGGCATTACCTGCCTGCGCATGGAACTGGGCGAGCCCGACGCATCGGGAAGACGCAGACCTGTCGAGATTCCCGGATCCGAGTTCTATATTGAATGCGATGCGGTGATCATGTCTCTCGGCACATCCCCCAATCCGCTGATCTCCTCTACGACCAAGGGTCTTGAGGCGAACAGAAGGGGCTGCATCGTGGCCGACGAGGAGAAAGGACAGACCTCCAAGGAAGGCGTTTTCGCAGGAGGCGACGCAGTGACAGGCGCTGCCACCGTCATCCTGGCCATGGGCGCCGGCAAAGCGGCTGCCAAGGGTATTGACGAATACCTTTCCGCGAAGTAATTTAAGAACAGCATTACAACGGGAGCGTGCACCGCGCTGTAACGCGGCATACGCTCCCTGTTTTTCACGAAGGAAGTAATAAGGTAGTACATGACGGAGATTCTGGATTTTTCTGCAGAAGTGCAGAGGGATATATTTGGAAGCAAGGATCACTATGTCCGCAAGATCGAGAAGGACCTGAACGTGGCGGTGATCGCCAGGGACGGCGTGATCAAGGTGACGGGGGACGAGACCGCGGTCCGAAAGGCCGTCGGGATCCTGGAGAACCTGGCCGGACTGTCCAGAGCGGGCGGCGAGATCGAAGACCAGAGCGTGGACTACGCCATCGAGATGAAGGATGAGGCGAAGCCCGGCATGCTGGCGGATTTTGACAAGGATATCATCTGCCACACAGTGAGCGGAAAGCCGGTCAAACCCAAGACGTTGGGACAGAAGAAGTATATTGACTCGATCCGGAACAACCTGATCGTGTTTGCCAACGGACCGGCCGGAACCGGCAAGACCTTCCTGGCGATGGCAATGGCGATCACAGCCTTTCAGAACAAGGAAGTGGAGAGGATCATCATGACGAGACCTGCGATCGAGGCGGGAGAGAAGCTCGGCTTTCTTCCCGGAGACCTGCAGAGCAAGGTCGATCCGTATCTTCGCCCTCTGTACGACGCCCTGTATCAGATCATGGGCGCCGAGAACTTCAAGCGGAATATGGAAAACGGACTGATCGAGGTCGCGCCTCTCGCTTATATGCGCGGAAGGACACTGGACAACGCCTACATCATACTGGACGAGGCACAGAACACGACGCCGGAACAGATGAAGATGTTCCTGACGAGATTCGGCTTCGGCTCCCATGCGATCATCACCGGAGACGCCTCCCAGAAGGATCTGGCCCCCAATACCAGGTCGGGGCTGGACGTCGCCATGAAGGTCCTGAAAAATGTGGAGGGCATCAGCTTCATCAACCTGACGGCGAGGGACGTCGTCCGTCATCCGCTGGTACAGAAGATCGTCAAGGCCTATGAGGATTATGAAAACCATGGTCGTTTTGAACACAGATATCCAAACAGAAGAAAAGTTTGAGTTTAACCCGGAGGAGACAGCCCGCAAAGTCTGCGGACAGGTTCTTGTTCAGGAGGCGTTTCCGGAGGACGCGGAGATTTCCCTGGTGGTCACGGACGCGGAGGAAGTGCACAGGCTCAACCTCGAATTCAGGGGCATCGACAGGACGACCGACGTGCTGTCCTTTCCCGGCCTCGATTTTGAGTCCCCTGCGGATTATGACTGCATCGACGACAGCTGCATCAACCCGGACAACGGCTGCGTCATGCTGGGGGATATCGTGATCTGCGCGCAGAAGGTCAGGGAGCAGGCTCTGGAGTACGGCCACAGTGAGCTCCGCGAATTTGCTTTTCTCGTAGCGCACAGCATGCTTCATCTGTGCGGCTATGACCACATGACGCCGGAGGAGGCCGAAGAGATGGAGAAGCGGCAGGAGATGGCGCTCGGCGCCCTCGGCATTACCAGGGACCGCTGACAGGAGGAGCAGTACTGTATGGGCAAAAGAGAGAGCGGCGCCGGCGGCAAAGCGCATATTGTGCCGACGGCAGTGATAGGCGGCGGGGCATCCGGCTGCATGGCGGCGGTTTCCGCGGCTTTGAGCGGGGATCAGGTGCTCCTTTTCGAAGCCGGGGACAGGATCGGGAAAAAGATCTATGCGACGGGCAACGGACGCTGTAATCTCACAAATCTATATATGGATCAGAACTGCTATCACGTAGGCGGAGGTATTGACCTTTCCGCCTTTTTTTCGCGGTTTTCGGTCAGCGACCACATGCATTTCTGGGAATCCAGGGGGATCTTTCTCCACGACCGGCAGGGATACGTCTATCCCCGCACGGACCAGGCCGCCACGATCGCGGAGGGCTATGAGAAGATCCTGCGGGGGCTTACGGTACAGATCGTGACGGGCGCAAGAGTCCGTGGGATCAGGCCGGAGAAACGGGGAGGACGGACCGTCTTCAGGATCGAGACGGAAAAGGGAGACCGGTATATGGCTTCGCATGTCGTTCTGGCCGGAGGAGGCGCGGCCGGTCCGCAGTACGGATGCGCTGCGGACATGTACGGGATCGCCGCCGGGCTCGGACATCTGGTCAGAAAGCCGCTTCCCGCGCTGGTGCCGCTCCTGTCGGATGACAGGGTCCTCAAGACGGCAGCCGGCGTTCGCTGCGGCGCAAAGATCCGTCTTGTGATCGGGGGAGTCAGAGCCGCTGCAGAGCGGGGAGAGCTCCAGATCACAGAGAGAGGGATCTCGGGCATACCGGTCTTTCAGATCAGCGCTGCAGCCGTGAGAGCCCTGCACGAGGGAAAGAGCGTCACAGCGGTGATCGATTTCCTGCCGGATCCCGGTCCGGAGAAATGGCAGAAGGAAAAGGAGAGACGGCTGGGCGAGGACAGAGACTGTATGCTGGGCGTCTTTCTCCTGGGCCTTGTCAACAAAAAAGTTCTGAACATGGTTCTCGAACGGAGAGGACTGCAGGCGGAGAAGAAGGCCTCAAGGCTCACGGACCGGGAACTGGACGGCATACTGGAGGATCTGCGGGCTTTTCCGATCCGGATCAATGGATCGGGCGATTTTCGGCAGGCGCAGGTCACATCCGGCGGCGTTCCGCTGTCGGAACTGGACCAAAGCCTGCAGTCGAAACGGGTTCCCGGCCTGTATATGGCAGGGGAGCTGATCGACGTGGACGGGATTTGCGGCGGATACAACCTGCAGTGGGCGGCGACCAGCGGATGGATCGCCGGAAGAGCCTCTGCGGATCACACCCATCAGGAGCATGACAAATGATCAGGATCTCACAGTTAAAGATGCCCTGCGGACACAGCGGGCGGGACCTGGAAAACAGGATCAGAAAAGTATTGCGGATCGGGAAAGGAACGCCGCTTCATATGGAAATCCGAAGGCACTCGGTCGATGCCCGAAAAAAGCCGGTTCTCTTTGACATCTACACGGTGGACGTGGACCTCAGGCAGAGTCCGGCCGCCGACAAAAAGCTGGCCGAAAGGCTCAGAAACCGGGACGTCACAGCGGTCGCGCCGGCAGGATACAGCTTTCCCGCTGCCGGAACCGGCAGGATGACCAGGCGGCCGGTGGTCATAGGAGCGGGGCCGGCAGGACTTTTCTGCGCCTTGATGCTGGCGGAGAACGGGTATTATCCCCTTCTTCTGGAGCGGGGAAAGTGCGTCGAAGAGAGGGACAGGAGCATCCGGGAGTACTGGGAGAGCGGCGTCCTCGACCCCTCCTCCAACGTGCAGTTCGGAGAGGGAGGCGCCGGCACATTTTCGGACGGCAAGCTCAACACCCAGATCAATGACAAGACGGGAAGGAGCGAACAGGTCCTTAAGATCTTTGTGGAAGCGGGCGCTCCCCGGGACATCCTGTACGAAGCCAGACCCCATATAGGAACGGACAAATTAAAGGAAGTGATCCCTGCCATAAGAAGGAGGATCCTTGCGGCCGGCGGAGATGTGCGCTTCGGAGCGCAGGTGACCGATCTTGATCTTGAGGGCGGCCGCGTCAGAGCCGTGATCCTCGCGGACGGAACCCGCCTGGAGACGGATACGGTCGTCCTGGCGCCGGGACACAGCGCCAGAGACACGATCCGGTCCCTGTTCGACCGGGGGATCCCCATGGAGCCCAAGGCTTTTGCGATCGGATTCCGCATATCCCACCCGCAGAGTCTCATTGACCGGTCCCAGTACGGCGTATGGGAGAAGGAGGACCTCGACCGGCTCGGTCTGTCCGCCGCCAGTTACAAGCTGACGGCCAGAGCCGCGTCCGGAAGGGGCGTCTATTCCTTCTGTATGTGTCCCGGCGGATATATTGTGGACGCTTCCTCGGAGACCGGCCGGATCGCCGTAAACGGCATGAGTGAGCACGCGAGGAACAGCGCAAGAGCCAACAGCGCGATCGTCTGCACGGTGGGACCGGAGGAGTTCGGAGGAGATCACCCCCTCGAGGGGATCCGCTTCCAGAGAGAGCTGGAGGAAAAAGCCTATCGGCTGGGGAAGAGAGCCGTACCTGTCCAGAGGGATCAGCTCCTCAAGGAAAAATTTCTGGAGAGAGAAAGCGCGGACCCCGGCTCTGCCGGACAGAGCGCGGGGCAGGAGGATCTGCCGGATCCGTATCTTCAGGAGCATGATCTCTGCATCCGGGGAAGGTGGAACCCGGCGGACCTCAGCAGTCTGCTGCCGCCGGATCTGACAAGAGACTTTATCGAGGGGATGGAGGACTTCGGACGGAAGATCGAGGGCTTTGCCGGACCGGAGGCGGTTGCCGCCGGCATCGAGGCGCGGACGTCTTCCCCTGTGAGGATCCCCAGAGGAGAGGACCTGCAGTCGCAGATCAGGGGACTCTATCCCTGCGGCGAGGGCGCAGGCTATGCGGGAGGGATCATGTCTGCCGCCATGGACGGGCTGCGGGTGGCGGAGGCGATCCGCAAGACCTTTGAAGAGCCGTCTGTCGCGCAGGTCAAAAGATGGAAGAGGCGGCAGGCGCTCGCTGTGAGAAACGCCGTTTCCGAAGAGGAGAGGGAGGCGCGCAGCAGGCAGATCTTCGAAGAGGTGACAAAGCTTTCGGACTACCGGAGCGCGGAATGCGTCCTCTGTTACTATAGTATCGGCAGTGAAGTTTTGACCCGGCAGTTTATAGACAGGGCCTTTATCGACGGCAAAAAGGTCTATCTGCCCCGCATTCTTTCGCGGGAGGAGATGCGCTTTTACCGGTATGTGCCCGGGGAGCGGCTGCAGGTAAGCGATCGAGGCATACCGGAGCCGCAAGCGTCGGAAAGCGGAGATTATGATACGGCGGAAAACGGCGCCGGCCGTTGTCTTGTGATCGTGCCGGGGCTGTCTTTTGACAGCCGGGGAGGAAGGCTCGGATACGGCGGCGGCTATTACGACCGCTTTCTCAGGGAGCATCCGGAAGTCTCTGTATGCGCCGTCTCCTTCCGGGAGCAGATGACGGAAAACGTTCCGATGGGCCCTTTGGACGTGAGAATCGACAGAGTCATTGTGAAATGAGCGGGTTTGCAGATATAATAGATAAAGACAATCGAAATAGGACTCATATACGGACGCTATGACAGATCAGTGCCGCGGGCGGCACTGCAGGATGAGAGGAAAAGACCATGACAAATGTGGAAAATCTTTGCAAAAAAGCCAGTGGGATCAAGTATGAAGTGCAGAAGCTCAGCACCGAGGCCAAGAACCGGGCGCTGCACACGGCGGCCGTGAATCTGGCCGCGAGAGCGGAGGAGATCCTGTCTGCCAACCGGCAGGACATTGAGGCCGGCAGGGCCGGAGGCATGTCCGAGGCCCTGATCGACCGCCTTTCCCTGAGCAAAGAGAGGATCGCGCAGATCGCGGAAGGGCTGGAACAGGTAGCCGCGCTCCCGGATCCTGTAGGGGAGGTGATGGAAGAATTCACGAGGCCCAACGGGATGAAGATCCGCAAGGTCCGCGTGCCCATGGGAGTCATCGGCGTGATCTATGAGTCCAGACCCAATGTCACGGCGGATGCTTTCGCTCTCTGCTTCAAAGCGGGCAGCGCCGTGATCCTCAAGGGCGGCAGCGACGCGATCCACTCCAATATCGCGATCACGCAGGTCCTGCGGGATTCTTTGGCGGAGTGCGGGATCGAGCCGGACGCCGTGCAGCTGATCGCGTCGACGGACAGATCGGCAACGAGAGAGCTGATGGGCATGCGCCAGTATGTCGATGTGCTCATTCCCAGAGGAGGCGCGGGACTGATCCGCGCCGTGGTCGAGAACAGCAGGATCCCGGTCATCGAGACGGGAACCGGCAATTGCCACATCTATGTGGACAAGGACGCGGATCTCGACATGGCGATGAAGATCCTGATCAACGCCAAGACCCAGAGGATCGGCGTCTGCAACGCGGCCGAGTCCCTCGTGGTGCATAAGGACGTGAAGGAGAAGTTCCTTCCCATGCTGGCGGCGGCTATGAAGGAGTATCGGGTCCTTCTTAGGGCGGACGAGGACTCCATTGCGTTTCTTCCCGGGGCGGAAGCTGCCACCGAGGAGGATTTCGGCACGGAATATCTGGCGCTCATGCTGTCGGTCAAGACCGTCGGATCGGTCGGGGAGGCGATCGCCCATATCAACCGATATCACACGGGCCACTCCGACTGCATCGTGACAGAGAACAAAGAGGCGGCGGACAGGTTCCTTCAGGAAATAGATTCCGCGTGCGTCTATGTCAACGTATCCACGAGATTTACGGACGGATTTGAATTCGGCTTCGGCGCCGAGATCGGCATCAGCACACAGAAGCTGCAGGCCAGAGGTCCCATGGGACTTCGGGAGATCACTTCCTATAAATATATGATCACCGGCGACGGACAGACCAGGGGCTGAGACAGGATCTGCATAAGACGGATCATAGAACGGATCATCCTGGAACGGATATCATAGAACAGATCAAAAAAGGGCTCTGCCAGACTGACAAAGCCGGCAGAGCCCTTTCCGTTTCGGTTTCCATATTCATCAGAGAGAGCATGGGTTCACTCGTCCCAGCCCTCGTACAGACGGACGATCACCGCGATCGTGCGGATATGCTCGTTTTCCTTGAGCGGAATATCGTCGTACTCGGAGACAGGGGGCATGTCCAATGTGTCCAGAAGTTCGGTCTGGATCCAGTCCCTGCACTCCGCGATCGCGTCGTTGATGCAGTCGTCGAGCGTATCGCCTTTGGCGGTGCACATAGCGAGATCAGGGAAGTAGGCGGTGTATTTGCCGTCGTCGTTTTTTTGAAATACAGCGGGATACCGGAAAGTCATAGTTGTCACCTCTTTTGTGAATTATTCTTCTTTATACTCTACTCCATAAACGGGCTGTTGACAAATGCAGAATTGACCAAAGGAGGGCAAGTGAGTATGCTGAAGATGATCTGCGGGGCATACGTACCCAGATCCGCCCGTTCGGGGCGGGGAAATAACCAAAGAACAGGAAGAGAAAGAGACTGCGCTTTCCGATAAGAAAGGGGGACGCAAGTGGGATTTACGCCATCAGCCGTTTTTTGCGACGTGGACGGAACGCTCCTGAATACAGAGCACCGGATGACACCCAGGACGATTGAATGGATCCGCAGGATCATCCAGCGGGGGATCCCTTTTGTGATCGTGTCCGCGAGAAGCCCTTCCGGGATCTACCCGATCATGAACCGGTACGGGCTCCGGTGCGGACTGATCGCTTACAGCGGAGCTCTGATCATGGATCCGGACAGGAGGATCCTGTACAGCCGGGAGATCCCGGCCGATCAGGCAGCGGACATCGAGAGATTCTTTGTCAGCAGGCAATATGACATGAGCTGGTGCATCTATTCGGTGGACGACTGGCTCTCGCCGGACCGCTCGGATCCGAGGATCGCCAATGAGGAGCGGATCGTGGAGGCGCAGTCCAGAGAGGGAACGACAGCGGACCTCGCGAAGGGAGCGGGAGTGAGCAAATTTCTGTGCATCTGCGGGGAAGGAAAGATCCTGCAGATCGAGGAGGAAGTCAGAAAAGAGTTTCCGCTCGTAGAGGTGGTCAAGTCCAGCGGCATTCTTCTTGAGATCATGGCGCGGAACATATCGAAGGCGGAAGCTGTGAAGAGATATTGCCGCCATCTGGGGATCACGCCGGAGAACACGATCGCCTTCGGAGACAATTACAACGACGTCGAAATGCTCGAGACCGTCGGGAGAGGAATTGTTATGGGAAACGCGCCGGAGGAGATCCGCAGCAGGTTCCGGTTCGTGACAGCGGATAACGATCACGACGGGATCGCGGACGCGCTGCAGGAGCTCTTCGCCGGCCAAGAGGAATGCGCGGATATAAAGCCGTTCCCGTAAGGACGCGGCAAAATAGCGGGGGAGCGTCAGTTATTTCATGAAATTACGAGTAGAGATCATCTATAGACTGGTCATGGGCTTCATGGCTGCGACTGTTCTGCTGGGCATGATCGTATTTGTGAGCGGAAAGATCGATATGTCGACCAACCAGAAGGAAAAGTCCCATCTGATCGGGGCCAGCTACATGACCATGAATAACGAGTTCTACGAGATCCTGAACGAACAGATCAGCCACAGGGCGGAGGCGGAGGGCGACAGAGTGATCCTGAGAGACCCGGCCCTGAGCGTAGAGCGGCAGCGGGAACAGATCGAAGAGATGCTGGACATGGGCATCGACGTGCTGGTCCTGACGCCCGTCAATTCGGACGGGCTCTCGGACGTGCTTGAGAAGGCGCATCAGAGCGGCGTAAAGATCATCGTCGTCGACTCCGACGTCTCCACGCCGGAACTTGTGGACTGCACGATCGTATCGGACAATTATAAGGCCGGGCAGATCGTCGGCGAGTATTTCGTAAGTACCAACGAGAAATCCCGCATTGTCATCATGACGCACAATGCGGCGACCTCGGGCAGGGACAGAGTCCGGGGATTTATCGATGTGATCAGGGAACATGCCGGGTACAGTGTCGTCAGGCAGATTCCCTGCGAGGGCCAGCTGGAGATCGCCATGCCCAAGATGGAGAAGCTCATCGAAAACGGAACGGAGTTTGACGCGGTTTTCTGCCTCAATGACCTGTCTGCCCTCGGCGTGGCGGCCGCGCTGGAAAGCCGCGATCTTCTCGATACGATCGGCGTGTACGGCGTAGATGCCTCTCCGGAAGCCAAACAGCTGATCTACGAGGGAAGAATGCAGGCGAGTGCGGCCCAGTTCCCCTCCAGGATCGGAGAGGAGGCCGCGGATGCCATGTACAGGCTTCTGGACGGCGAAAATGTGGAAAAATATATAACAGTGCCGGTGGAACTTGTCACGCGTCAGAACGTGGAACAGTACCATGTGGACAGGTGGCAGTAAAGGGGAGCGCGATGGCTGAGAAATATCTGGCTATGCACAGGGACCACGACGGAGTGGATCAGATTCCGGAACTTGTTTTCCGGATCCTTGTCATGTTCAATTTTGTGATCCTTCTTTATGTGACGTCCACCACCTATCACGCGCTCTGGGGCTATGTACACGAGGGGACGGCGATGGAGTTTTTGATCCGTTCAGGCTGTGTTCCTCCCAGGGACTGGAAATATCCGCTGACGGCGCTGCTCCTTTATGCGGCTCTTCTTCTATTGCTGTCGGTCGAGTGCAACAATCACCCCGAGCTCGTCGGCAAGCTGTCGCTGGAATTTATTCTGACGATCGGCATCAGCTATATGACCGGCTTTGGCTATACCGGCATGATCGTTCTCCTTTTGGCGGACATCATGCGCTATACGATCGACTGGAGAAAGAGAGCCCTCTATATTCTCGCGGTTTCCGCCTTCTATCTTCTGATGAACGGCAATATTATAGAGAGATGGATCCCGATCGTCCCTCTGCAGACGATCTGGCGGTATTACAGGGCGGACCACAGAGTGAGGATGCTGGGCATTCTGAACATGCTGACGCTGATCAACCTGTTTGTATTTATCTTTTACATGGTGATCCTCACGCTGGCGCAGGTCAGTGAGAAAGAGAGGATCATGGTCCTCAACAACGAGCTTCGCAAAGCCAACAACAAGCTGGAGGAATACGCGCAGGAGTCGGCCAGAATGGCGGAGACCAGGGAGAGAAACCGTCTGGCCAGGGAGATCCACGACACGCTGGGGCATTCGCTGACCGGTATTATCACCGGTATTGAGGCCTGCATCATGCTGATGGACATTGCGCCGGAGGCGACCAAGGAGCAGCTGCGGGCCATCGCCGAAGTGGCCAGGACCGGGATCATCGATGTGCGCCATTCCGTCAAAGCTCTTCACCCCGACGCACTGGAGACCATGGATCTGGAGGACGCGCTGGTTAAACTGATCGACAGCTCGGTGAGGTCCACGGGCGTCGAGATCAAGTATGACTTCTCCACGGACCTCAACCATTTCAACCAGGACGAGGAGGATGTAGTGTACAGGATCGTGCAGGAGAGTATCACGAACGCGATCCGGCACGGAGGAGCCACCAGTATTTTCGTCAATATTTTCCTTGACGCGGGAAATCTGAACATCATAATCACTGACAACGGGAAAGGGTGCGACGATATTAAGCCCGGCTTCGGACTTCACCATATGAAGGAGAGACTGGAGATGCTGGGCGGTGTACTGGAGTATTCGGGAACCGACGGATTCATTGTCCATGCGGTCATCCCGATCCGGTGGGGCGCGGACGCTTAAGCGCAGCGGCTTATCAGCCGGTTAACGATTTATTGCAGGAGGAATTCATGATCAAAGTATTGATTGCGGACGACCAGGAGCTGATCAGGCAGAGCCTTCTGATCATCCTGGACAGTGTGCCGGATTTTCACGTGACAGATACGGCGGCGGACGGCCAGGAAGTGATCCAGTCCGTGAGAAGGGAGAAACCCGACGTGATCCTGATGGACATCCGGATGCCCAAGATGGACGGCGTGGTGTGCACCCAGATCCTGAAGGAGCAGTATCCGGACATCAAGATCATTATCCTGACGACATTCGACGACGACCAGTACGTCTTTAATGCGCTCAAATACGGAGCCAGCGGCTATCTGCTCAAGGGAATCTCCATGAAGGAGCTCTCGGAGGCGATCAGGAAAGTCTATCAGGGAACGGCCATGATCAATGAGGATATTGCGTCCAAAGTCGTTCGCCTGTTCTCCCGGATGGCCCAGACCAATCTGTCCATCCAGGTCGACGAGAATCAGTCCGCCAGCCTCAAGAACAGTGAATGGGCCATCATCGTACAGGTCGGCAGCGGACTCTCCAACAAAGAGATCGCGGCCAAACTCAACCTCTCAGAGGGAACTGTCCGCAACAGCCTGAGCAATATCCTGAGCAAGCTCGGTCTCAGAGACAGGACGCAGCTGGCGATCTGGGCCGTACAGACCGGTGCGGTCATACGGGGTTTTGACACGGAAGACTGAGGACTGTTATGAAACAATCGCTATTGAAATCCCGAAGACTGAGGACGGCCGCGAGCATTCTGATCGGTCTGGCGGCCCTGTTTATCCTGACGGGTCAGTACAAGCGTTTCTCCATGTCCGGGAAAAAGGAACTGACAGTCGGCGTCTTTTCGGACAATTACTGGGACGTGCAGAACGGCTATGCCTACAAGATCCTTGACGACGCCGTGCGCATCTTTGAAGAAGACTACCCCAATATCAAGGTGCGGTATGTCAGCGGGATCGTGAAGGCAGACTATTCGGAGTGGCTGGCCGAACAGATGATGAACGACGCGATGCCGGATGTCTTTTTTATTCTCGGCGACGACTTTGACACGTTCGCCTCCATCGGCGCGCTCGAGAATCTCGACAAGTTCATTCAATTGGACAGGGAGTTCGACCCCGGATCGTATTACAGCGCGGCCTACGCGTCGGGCAGTTACGGAAACGGGCAGTACGCGCTGCCTTTCGAATGCGCGCCGACCATGATGTTCGTCAATAAGACGATTCTGGACCGCGAAAACGTGGCGCTTCCTTCCAAGGACTGGACCTGGGACGACTTTTACAGGATCTGCAAAGCCGTCACGAGAGACACGGACGGACGGGGGGTCATCAATCAGTTCGGTACGGTCAACTATACCTGGAAGGACGCCTTTGACGCGAACGGCGTCACTCTCTTTGACGAGGAGGGCAGGACATGTGACTTCACGGTGCCGCAGATCGAAGAGGCCATTGCCTTTCTGGAAAAGCTCGAGGGTCTGAGCAGCGGCTACGCGGTCTCGGACAGAAACTTTGAACAGGGGAACGTCGCCTTCCAGCCCATGCGCTTTTCGGAATACAGAGCCTACAAGTCCAGGGAACTGAGCATGAAGAAATATTCCGGATTCGAGTGGGAGTGCGTGACCATGCCGGCCGGCCCGGCGGGAGACAACTGCGCGGTGCTCGATACACTCTCCATAGCCATGAGCGAGAAGACCGCCATGGAGGACGCCGCCTGGGAGTTTATGAAACTCATGACAGAGGACCGGCGGATCCAGTCGGAAATATTTGACTATTCGGCCGGCATCTCTGTTTTGCCCAGGGTGACGGAGTCGGAGGAATCCCTCAGCAGGATCCAGCAGAGCACAGGATCCGCCTTTAACCTGTCCATGCTGGTGAGCGCCATGGACAAGTCGCTGACAGAGAAAAAGTTCCGGGGATATGACAGCGCTCTCGACGAGGCCGGGTTCGCGGTCAATTCCATACTGGGCAGCAGGTCCAGCATTCAGATGGAGCAGATCATCTGGAACAGAACGATCAATAATTTCCTCAAGTCTCTGCAGACAGAAGAATAGAAAAAGGATATGACAAATGTCATATCCGGAATGACAAAAATCACTGCGAAACGGTGACACTTGTGAGATGTGCAAGTGTCACCGTTTTTATATACTTTTAAGCAGAAGTTTATAAAAAGTTAATATTCCTTAGCTTTCGCGAAGGAAAGAAAGGAGGAACAGTAGTTTGAAATACGTAGTACTGGTCAGTCACGGCGAATTTGCTCCCGGTCTCCACACAGCCATCACGATGCTCAGCGGTGAAGACAGAGAGGACGTTCTCTCCACCAGCCTCAAGAACGGCATGGGCGCTGACGAGTTCGCAGACAATGTAAGAGAGCTTCTCTCTGTTGTCGGTGAAGATGATGAGATCATCATGTTCGCTGATATTGTCGGCGGATCTCCCCTCGCAACCGCGGCAAATGTCATTGCAGAGAAGGGACTTCTCGCAAAGACAACAATGATCGGCGGAATGAACCTTCCCCTCGTCCTTACGGCAGTACTCGGCAAAGACGACGTCGATACCGAGGAACTTAAGGAAGAGATCATGGAAGGCGCAAAAGAACAGATCAAGGAATTCGTTATCGCTGTTGATGATGACGAAGACGAGGATCTGTGATCGCTATTTTTCCAAGCAAATAAACTTTACAGGAGGTTATTATGATTTCTTTCGTACGTGTAGATGACAGAATGATCCACGGTCAGACCGTTACAAGATGGTCTCTTGAGTATCCCTGCACAGGCCTGATCGCTGTTAACGACGCAGCAGCCAAGAACCCCGTTCTTAAGGGCGCCTACAAGAGCGCTTCCGACAAGAAGACGTTCGTATGGCAGCTTGACGAGTTCATCGCCAAGGCTCCCAAGGTTCTGGCTTCCAAGGACAAATATTTCCTGATCACCAAGAACCCCATCGACATGAAGAAGATTCTGGTCGATGCCGACTTTAATCCCGGCGTCAAGACCATCATCATCGGACCTTGCAACGACCGTCCCGGCACCACAAAGCTCGGCAATAACCAGTCCATCACCAATGATGAAGCAGCCGCTCTGGAAGCCATCATGCAGAAGGGCTATGAGATCGAGTTC
>ODAI012663809.1_pt1 | contig 29123 bp, 22 predicted proteins | sample 1539321 | NCBI WGS metagenome assembly ODAI01 (sample SAMN02144231, study PRJEB22623) | gut metagenome | biome: sheep rumen | host: Ovis aries | place: New Zealand
CCTGGCGCAAATAGCCGAGGAGTCGTATGCTATTCTCGATGATGACAACTATGCCGGCAAGTATATCGCGGAGCTGGTTCAACGCGGTGGTTCTCCGGGCGGTGCCCGACCCAAGATCTTCTTGAAACAAGGAGAAGACGAGTGGCTTATCAAATTCCGCGCCAAGAACGATAAGAAATCCATCGGGCGGGAAGAATACCGCTACTCGCAATTAGCGAAACAATGCGACATTGAGATGCCGGAAACAAAACTATTTGAAGATCAATGGTTTGGCGTCAAGCGTTTTGACAGAGTGGATGGTTGCAGGCTGCATGTGGTTAGTGCTTCCGGGATGTTGCAAGCCGACTACCAGATTCCGAGTATCGATTATTTTCATCTGTTTAGTATATCCGCGCGCCTGTCTCACTCGATGGAAGAGTTGTGGAAGATATACCGGTTAATGTGTTTCAACGTATTAATCGGAAATCGCGATGACCATGCTAAGAATTTCTCCTTTATCTATGATAAGGAATGGCGGTTTGCTCCGGCGTACGACTTGCTGCCTTGTGGGGCCGCAGGTGATTATCACACCACTTCTGTCAATGACAATCCGCTGCCCGAACGTGCAGATGTGCTTCGTCTAGCAGAGCGAGTAGGACTTGACCTCAAACGTGCTGCAGAAATTTATGATCAAATAAAGAATATTGTATAAAGTATATTTTGTTTTACTTGCCGCCTACGACTCGCATACCGGACGGATACGGAACGATAACTCACCGCTCGTCATCAACATTCAGCGGCATTAAAGTGCGGGGGATTTAGGTGTTTTGGCAAATAAAATCACGGGAAATTTAGAAAAATGTCAGGAATATTTGCACAATTCAGCATTTTTTTGTACCTTTGCACCACAATTTGAAGGATATACACAATAAGGATTATTCCGTTGTGTACACATTCAGAGTGGGACTCATGCCTCGCTCTTTTTTCTTCATTCTCCACCTTTTACATTGTGTTTTTTTCTTGTATCTTGACCACTATCTACAAAAAAAGACAACCCTTACACCTTATACCTTGTATAAATTTCTCACCAATATTTTTATACAAGTCACACCATAACCGCCTAATAATAAACCATATACGATATAGCTTGTATAAAACTTCTACCTTTTAGCAACATACACAAATTATTGCTCACTTTTTTTGGAAAAAAGACACTATCTAATGCGTACAAAAAGAATGGCACTCCATGAGAGCACCATTTTTGATTTTTGTGTAATAGATGACATTATACGACGGAGAGCCAGGCGTCGCCGAGAGCTTGGAGTGTGATAAAACCTACGCGTTTGCCGGCTTCGATATTTTGCGGCAGGTCGTCTATAATCGGCATATTATTCTTCGCGGGTGATGTGGGCACCGATAGCGTTAAGACGTCCCTCGATATTCTCATATCCACGGTCGATTTGGTCGATGTGGTCGATACGGCTTGTTCCATCAGCGGACATGGCTGCAATAAGCATCGCTATACCGGCACGAATATCCGGGGAAGTCATATTGTTCTTCTTGAGCTGCCGCTGGTGGTCATGTCCAATAACGACGGCTCTATGGGGGTCGCACAGTATGATTTGTGCGCCCATGTCAATCAGTTTATCCACAAAGAAGAGACGCGACTCGAACATTTTCTGGTGGATAAGGACGGACCCTTGCGCCTGTGTAGCCACGACCAAGATGACAGAGAGCAGGTCGGGCGTAAGTCCAGGCCACGGAGCGTCTGCGACAGTGAGAATAGAACCATCCAGGAAGGACTCAATCTGATAGTGCTCCTGCGCAGGAATATAGAGATCATCGCCTTGCTCTTCGACCTTAATTCCAAGGCGGCGGAAGGCTTCCGGAATGATTCCCAAGTCCCTGATAGACACGTTTTTAATGGTCAGTTCGGATCCTGTGATAGCCGCCATGCCGATAAAGGAACCGACTTCAATCATATCGGGCAGCAAGGTGTGTTCGGTGCCATTGAGTTCGGTTACGCCTTCTATCGTGAGCAGATTCGACCCTACTCCGCTGATTTTAGCGCCCATGGCGTTGAGCATCTTGCACAACTGCTGGAGATAAGGTTCGCAGGCAGCGTTGTAGATAGTGGTCGTTCCTTTCGCCATGACAGCAGCCATGACGATATTAGCCGTACCGGTTACGGAAGCTTCGTCAAGCAGCATATACGAGCCGTTGAGCCCTTTCGGTGTGGTGAAATGGTAAGCGAGTTTATCCTGCTCATAGACGAACTGTGCTCCAAGGTTTGCCATTCCTTGGAAATGCGTATCCAAACGGCGACGACCGATTTTGTCTCCGCCGGGTTTAGCGTATGTAACTTCTCCCAAACGCGCTAATAGCGGGCCAATGAGCATGACAGAGCCACGCAGTTTATTGCAGCGTTTGAGGAAATCGGCACTATTGAGATAGTCGGTATCCAGTTTTTCAGCGCGGAACTTAACGACTCCTTTCTCTAGACGCGTAACTTGCACTCCCATCTCAGCGAGCAAGTCGATGAGGTTATTGACGTCGAGGATATCAGGCAGATTACGAATAATCACCTCTTGCTTAGTTAAGACGACCGCACAAAGAACTTGCAAAGCTTCGTTTTTTGCGCCACAGGGGGTAATCGTTCCGTGGAGTTTATGTCCACCTTCTACAATAAATGATGCCATATTAGATGTAATTTACTTCGGGTTTAAGGGTTATACCAAAGGTGTTATTAACTGTTTCAGCGACTTGTTTAGCGAGGTTGATTATGTCATTAGGTTTGGCTTTTCCTGTAGCGTTGACGATGACGAGAGGCTGTTTGTTCCAGACCTGCGCCCCTCCCATCGTTTTACCTTTGAGTCCGCATTGTTCGATAAGCCAAGCAGCAGGAATTTTGACGCCTTGCGGAGAAGGGAAATGCGGCATATCGGGGTACTGTTTGAGCAAATCATCAGCTTTTTCTTGCGGCACGAACGGGTTCATGAAGAAGGATCCCGCCGAGCCGACTTCGCCTACAGTCGGTAGTTTAGCCATACGCGTTTGGATAATCTCATCGCGCGTTTTAGCCGCCTGCCCGGGTGTGACATGATAAACGACGGACGTGACAATATACCTCCCTTTGAGCTCGTGCTTAAAAGCACTGTCACGATAGCCGAAACGGCACTCTTCGTTAGTGAAGACACGTTCGTCCAGCGTCTGTATATTCAGGGTATTTACTCTAACAATCACATCTTTCGCCTCGACTCCATAGGCACCGACATTCTGCACCGCGGAAGCGCCGACTTCTCCGGGAATGAGACTGAGCTTCTCCATTCCGGCATATCCCATGTCCGTCAATTGTGCAATGAGGTCATCGAGCCTCAATCCGTTTTGTGCTTCCACCGTTTCATCGTCAAGGAAGCGCGCACGCGCCATGCCGGAATGCAGGATGATACCGTCGAAATCCTTGGTAAAGAGCAGATTAGAGCCTTGTCCAATATGAAGGATTTGCTTGTCCCGATGAGTTTGGATGATATTACGCAACTCGTCCAAAGAGTAATACTCAATGAACCGTTTTGCCTTGACATCCATGCCAAACGTGTTGTATGGCAGCAATGATATGTCCGTTAAATCTCGCATACGTCAGAAGGCATTCTAAGGTCTCCACGCGGTGACAAGCCCAGCGCAACAACTTTCGGTCCATCAGGCATGCAAGAGCGCTTGAACTGCTGTGTGAAGAACCTGTGCATGAAGACATTCAACCACTTCACTATCTCATCCTCGGAATATTGGTCCTCAAAAGCCAAAGTAGCCATATAAGCAATCTTTTCGCGGGTGAAACCATATCGGAGATAGTAATACATAAAGAAATCATGGAGCTCATACGGTCCCACTTTATCCTCAGTCTTTTGCGCAATCTGTCCTTGCTCGTCGGTGGGCAAAAGTTCCGGTGAAACCGGCGTATCTACGATGTCGAGGAGGATATTACGTATTTGGTCGCTGAAGAGGTTATTAGCGGCATAGCGAACCATGAATCGCACGAGCGTTTTAGGAATACCGGCATTGACACCATACATAGACATCTGGTCGCCACTATACGTGCACCAACCAAGCGCTAACTCGCTCATGTCCCCCGTACCGATAACCAAGCCGTTATATTTATTAGCCATGTCCATCAGCACGAGCGTCCGTATGCGCGCCTGCGCGTTCTCATAAGTAATATCGTGCGTCTCAAGGTCATGACCAATATCATGCAAGTGCTGTGTAGCCATTTCACGGATAGGAATTTCGTGGAGCGTAATTCCAAGTTTTTCCATGAGGTCAAGGGCATTCTGATAAGTACGTCCTGATGTCCCGAAGCCCGGCATTGTGACTCCAAGGATTTGCGAGCGGTCATAGCCCAATAAATCTGCGGTCTGCACAGCCACCAGAAGAGCCAACGTCGAATCCAGGCCTCCACTTATACCCAGAACGAGCGTATCGGCATGGGTGTGCTCCCATCGTCTTGCCAGTGCCGAAGTCTGAATAGAGAAGACATCACTTGCGTAGGCATCTTCATCTCCCTTAATAGGCAAGAAAGGCATGGTAGAAAACTTACGATGCGTAGCCTCGGAATAATTAGGTTCACCCTCATAAGGCACAACCGGCAACTGGCGATAATAGCCATGCTGGTCCTTTGTAAAATTCGTATTACGCTGTCTATCGGTACGCAAGCGTTCAATATCAATCTCCGTGATTGTCATTTTACTCTCCCGACAGAAACGCTCCCCCTGCTCCAGCAAGTCCCCATTCTCCGCAATATACGTAGAGCCGGAGAAGACAACATCCGTCGTTGATTCGCCGACACCGGAACTGGTATATACATAACCGCAGTGCACGCGAGCAGACTGCTGCTCAATCATCTGGCGGCGATAAGCATGTTTGCCGGTAACGCAATTCGAACTGGAGAGGTTGAAGATAAGTTCCGCTCCCTGTATCGCCAGCTGCGTAGAAGGCGGTAACGGGCTCCAAAGGTCTTCGCAAATCTCAACTCCAAAGGTATAATTACGTGTAGCAAAGAGCAAGTCTACGCCAAAGGGGACATTTCCACCCCATAGTTCGATTGTCGGGATACGCGGTTTACCGTCATGTTCCCTTACAGCACGCCCGCTGGTGAACCAGCGTTTCTCGTAAAACTCGGCTGTGTTAGGCAGATTGATTTTGGGGACAACACCTATCACCTCTCCATCCGTCATGACAAAAGCACAGTTGAAGAGGTTATTATCCACCTTCAATGGTGCTCCAACCAGGACTATAATCGGTTTCTCACGTGTGAACTCACAGATATGTTCCAAAGCAGCCAGCGCATCTTGCTGTAGCTGTCGTGTAAAAAAGAGGTCAGCGCAGGTGTATCCTGTAACCGTCAATTCGGGGAAACATAGCACTTCAACGCCTTCTTCAACAGCCTCAACAATCTGTTCTTTCACCTGTTTTACATTAAACGCACAATCAGCGACACGAATCATCGGCACCGCTGCAGCTACTCTAACAAAGCCAAAATTAGTCTTCATAAAATGAATGATTAAGGTAAATCTCACCAAAAAACGTACAAAATTACAAAAAAAATCTTACACTTACAAATTTTTTTGCATTTTTTTTGTGAAAAATTTGTGTATATGAATAAAATGTAGTACTTTTGCAGCCGCTATTGAAAAGGTGCTATCGTCTAGTGGCCTAGGACAACGGCCTCTCACGCCGTAAACCCCGGTTCGAGTCCGGGTAGCACTACAAAAAGACCTGTTCGCATTTGAACAGGTCTTTTTTGTTATGTATTTAGGACTTGGAATCAGTCCAGACAAGCATCTAATGCCTTGACAATAGCCTCTTTATCCATTTTTTGTCCGATGAATACGAGTTTTTGCATTCGGTCACCGTACTGTTCGTCCCAATCGCGACGCAGGATCGGGTCATGCGCTAATGCGGCATTGAGTTCCTCTTTGGGCATGGTCGCGTAGAATTGTCCGCATTGTTTAACGCCTATTTGTTTGCCTGCCTGCTCCAATAAATAGCACATGTCATATTCGTCGGAGAAATAGCACATTCCCTTGCAACGAATCACAGACTTGGGCCAATGGCGGGCAACAAACTCGTCGAACAGACCTAAGTTAAATGGGCGGCGGCGGTAATAGACAAATGTCTCGATACCATATTCCAAAGCTTCGCCTTCTTCCTCATGCTCATGATGATGGTCATGGTCATCATCCTCCACGCCACCTTCTACCCCTTCAATCCATGCAGCACTTCCGGCTACTTCGTCGAAGCTAAAGAGATGCGTATTGAGGATTTTATCAAAAGGCACATCGCAGTAGTCGCAGTTAATAATCTGAGCATGCGGCTGAATGGCACGGACAATTGCACGAATATGTTCGATTTCATCGGACGAAACCTCACTTGCCTTATTCAACAAAACGAGGTTGCAGAACTCTATCTGCTGGATAACTAACGATGCCAAATCCTCCTCATTAGTAAATTCCTTTCCGATTTTATCACCTAAATCGCCGAATTCATCGCGCAAACGGAGCGCATCTACCACAGTCACAATATTATCCAAAACAGGAATAGGATCTTCCGAGAAGGGAACCATATTCGGATAGGAACATATTGTTTGAGCAATCGGAGCCGGTTCGCAAATGCCACTTGCTTCGATAACAATATAGTCAAACTTACGCGCCACACATAAGTCGTGCAACTGCTGAACCAGATCCATCTTAAGCGTACAGCAGATACAACCGTTGGTGAGCGCTAAGAGATTATCATCTTTTTGGTTAACCACTCCACCTTTTTGAATCAGGTCGGCATCAATATTGACTTCGCCGATATCATTTACAATCACGGCAAAGCGGATGCCCTCTGTGTTAGCGAGAATACGGTTGAGGAGTGTTGTTTTACCGCTTCCCAAGTAGCCCGTCAGGAGTAGAACGGGTATATTATTTTCCTGCATATTGTACATAAAGCGGATAATATTTATCAAATAAATCGTTTTGTTTATAGCGCTCGAAATTCTGCAGCACATAGCCCAGAACTGCGCGGTGATGACCAAGCGTTGATTGGGCAGCAGAACGAGTCTGTTTATCTACGCCGGCTCCCCACATAAGGTAGTCGACATCATTATCAGCCACCGCACACATGATACGATTAGCCTTTTCTATATCATCCTGAGAACCAAGCATATAGTAGAAGGAAGCCATCGTTGCTGATGTGTAATCATAGGGGATATTGCATTGCGGTAACATTTCATCGGCATAGTCCAGAACCTCCCGGCACTGTTCCCGTTTGCCCTCACGGAGTAATGCTTCTGCCAACTCCATGAACATCATTCTGTGAGTACGGCACATACGCATCAGGTTTTCATCAATATAGATACCAGGCGCATTGACATTACCATACTTGAACTTATGCATCATGTTGTCATACATCACTTCGGTATTAACGCGCGGTTGGCCATCTTTGCTGCGAGTAGGAGTAACACGGTAAGCCAATCCGGTGAGTTCGAAATACGGCTCAAGTCCCAGATAATAGTCATTACCTACCGTCACAGCGAAGTAGATCGGACGTTGCCAGTTTTGATGAGCATTCTGCGAGAGCATCTCCAATACCATCATCTCTGAACGTGTGTAGCGGCGAGCAGATTTAACAAAGATTTGTTCGCCGTTTTGCCCTTCCAGATATAGTTGATTGGAAGGAATATAATTGTCGCCATCCTTCTTGGTACGCGGGTCATCCGAACGCAAGAAGTCAAAGGCTTTCTTAACTTCCAGAGGTTGGTTCAAACGGTTATCCACCCAAACCACTTCGTTTTTACCCGGCATATAGTCCTTATATTCCCATGAAATAGGCAGAGCCGGCGACTCGTAGTACGGACGCTTCATCTGTCCTATATACCAATCCGTCTGCAGATAAGAGAGGTTACAAACACGCAGGTCTGTACCTTCTCCTTCTACTTCTTGGTTGTACCAAAGCGGGAAGGTATCGTTATCTCCATTGGAGAAGATAATTCCCTCTTTGTCGCAGGACTTCAAATAGTTAGCACCAAAATCGCGACAAGCATAACGCTGTGAACGGTCGTGGTCATCCCAGTTCTGAGAAGCCATCTGAGCAGGTACAAGTAATGCCACAATTGTTACTACACAAGCGATTGCTGTCTTAGCTTTATCATTCTTAATAGCCGCATTTATCCAGTTTGTCAATGCCAATACGCCCATTCCTATCCAGATACAGAATGCATAGAAACTGCCGGCATATGCGTAGTCACGTTCACGCGGCTGATAAGGGGTTTGGTTCAAATAGACCACAATAGCCAAACCTGTCAGGAAGAACAAGAGGAATGTCACCGTAAAACTGCGCCAACCCGAGTGAACGGTTTTCTCTCCGTCTTTACGCCGGACGGATACTTGCCAGACAATTCCCAATATACCGAGAATCAATGGCAACATATAGTACACATTATGACCTTTGTTTTCGCGTAACTCACGCGGAAGTGCATCTTGGTCTCCGAGCATCGCGTTATCTATAAACTTAATACCCGTTATCCAGTTTCCTTTGGTTATATCACCATAACTCTGCAAGTCGTTCTGGCGGCCTGAGAAGTTCCACATAAAGTAGCGCCAATACATGAAATTGACTTGATAACGGAAGAAGAAACGCAAGTTCTCCGCAAAAGTCGGACAATAATCAGTCTTCTGCTGTCCACAATACTCATAGCGTACGCGTTTCCCCTTTATTTCTGCCCATTGCTTATAACCGGAAATATGGTTCGACTGACCGGAGTACATACGCGGGAAAAGCATCTTAAACTCATCCATATACTCATACGAGGTCTTATAACCGGTCAATGCATAATGGTCTTTACCAGACTCTTTCGGTGCAGGAGCATATTGCGCATGTCCCTGTTTCTCAATCGGAATACACATATTCCCTTGCACTTTCAGCTTAACAGGAGCATTATAGGTCTGACCATACAGCAAAGGACAATCACCATACTGTTCACGGTTCAGGTAGTATTTAAGACTGAACACGTTATCCGGCGAGTTTTGATCCATTGGCGTATCTGCATTGGAGCGGATAACCAATACGGCATAACTCGAGTAGCCGATAATTATCATCGTTACCATCAGCAAGCCTGTATTCAGCCAACGCCACAGATTCTTACCCTTGCCTTCTGCGTATTCAACTTTAGCGCGACGAAGTGTATATATCAGTCCCCATATCAGCAGACCGGCTAAAAGTACAATACATACCGCCAAACCTGTATTGAACGGGCAGCCGAGCACATTAACGAACAGCAACTCGAACCAACCTATCAACGTAGGAATACCCGGAATGATACCATACAAAACGATAGCAAGGATTGCCACACTTATAAGGAACGCGTATATGGCACCTTTCCACGTAAACTCATAACGACGGAAGTAATAAACCATCACGATTGCAGGAATAGTCAGCAAGTTCAGCAAGTGAACACCTATACTCAAGCCCATCAAATAGGCGATAAGTATCAGCCAGCGGTCGCTGCCTTCTTCGTCCGCCTGCTCATCCCATTTAAGAATAAGCCAGAACACCAATGCCGTAAATAGGGATGAGGATGCATATACCTCACCCTCAACGGCTGAAAACCAGAAGGTGTCTGAGAACGTATAGGCCAAAGCACCGACGGCACCGGCACCCAAAATAGCAATGTCTTGCCATAAAGAACCTTCATTTTCATCCGATTTCACCGACACTTTTGCACGTAATTTACGCGTCAAAGCCGTTATCGTCCAATATAAGAAAAGAATCGTAAACGCACTCGCTAACGCTGATAATGCATTTACGCACATCGCTACATGACTCGCATCACTCGCAAATAACGAGAAAAAATGCCCCATTAACATGAAAAACGGTGCTCCGGGTGGATGACCTACATCTAACTTGTGAGCACTCGCAATAAATTCACCACAGTCCCAAAAACTGGCCGTGGGCTCAATCGTCAACAGATAGGTGGCGGCGGCTATGGCAAATACCAGCCAACCACAAATCGTGTCCCATAACTTAAAATTCTTCATTTATATACGTTTCTTGCCTAATTTACAAAAATAGCGTGCAAAAGTACAACATATATTTCATATATGCAAATATTAGAACATAAAAAATAACAAAACATACTTTTTTAGCAAAAACAACACTCCAATTTGCACATATCAAAGAAAAATTGTAACTTTGCGCGCTTTTTGAATATTTTATATAAAGTATATGCAACTGAACAATAGAACCATTGCAGTTATCGGACTTGGTTATGTCGGACTGCCACTCGCCATTGAATATGGCAAAAAGTACAGAGTTATCGGCTTTGATATCTTTAAAGCACGCGTAGAAGAACTCGAAAGAGGCGAAGACCATACGCTCGAAGCAGATCTCGTCGGTATGAAACAAGCGCGTGAACTCTTCAAATCAACCGGTAAAATCGGGCTCTCCTTCACTTCTGATCCCGAAGAACTCAAACAGGTTAACACCTACATCGTTACAGTCCCTACTCCAATCGACCGTTTCAACAATCCCGACCTCACTCCGCTTATCAAAGCCAGCGAAACTATAGGAAAAACGCTCAACAAAGGTGACATCGTCATCTATGAATCTACCGTCTACCCGGGCTGTACTGAAGAAGACTGCGTGCCCGTATTGGAGGCGAATAGCGGACTCACCTTTAATAAAGACTTCTTCTGTGGATATAGCCCCGAGCGTATCAATCCCGGAGATAAAGTCAATACGCTCACAAAAATTAAGAAAATAACCTCCGGCTCAACGCCTGAAGTTGCAGATATCGTAGACGCACTCTACAACAGTATCCTTGAAAACGGCACCCATCGTGCGCCCAATATGAAAGTGGCGGAAGCTGCGAAAGCGGTCGAGAACAGCCAACGGGATGTAAACATCTCTTTCATGAACGAGTTGGCGCTTATCTGCGACCGCGTCGGTATTGATACGAACGACGTCATTGAGGCGGCAGGAACAAAGTGGAACTTCCTCAAATATCGTCCAGGACTCGTTGGAGGACACTGCATTTCAGTCGATCCGTACTACCTCGCCCACAAAGCTAAATCGCTTGGATACGATCCGAAAGTCATCCTCTCCGGACGTGCAGTCAACAACTCTATCGCAAATTTCATTGCGCATAAGGTACTCAAACTAATGATTGCTAAAGACCATAAGATTAAGGATGCCAACATCCTCATCTTAGGCGTCACATTCAAAGAAAACTGTCCCGATTGCCGCAACACCAAAGTCGTAGATATCGCTACCGAGCTTGAGGAATTCGGCTGTAAGGTGGACATCTACGATCCGTGGGCTTCTCCGGCTATCGTGAAACATGAGTATGGTAAAGAACTCATCCCGGCCGTAAATCCCGACAAAAAATATGCCGCTGTCATCGCATGTGTGAGCCATAATCAATTCAAAACCTTTGACTTCAAGAAGTACAAAGAACAGAATGCGGTCATTTTCGATGTCAAAAACTTTGTGGATCGCACACTCGTGGACGGCAGATTGTAACCGAATCCCCACCCACCCCACACGATAGATACACGATAGATACACGACAGATTAACCTAATTAAAGGCTTATATAAGGCTAACTAAAAGATAATTTAACGCTTATGAAAATAGCAGTTGCAGGAACTGGATATGTAGGATTGTCTATCGCCACACTCTTGGCGCAGCATAATCAGGTCACCGCAGTGGATATCATTCCCGAAAAAGTGGATATGATTAACCGCAGACAATCGCCTATTCAAGATGATTATATCGAAAAATATCTCGCAGGACAAGATGCCGATGGAAATCCTATCCAATTGGATTTGACTGCCACATTAGACGCAAAGGAAGCATACAAAGACGCTGACTTTGTGGTTATTGCGGCACCGACTAATTATGATAGCCAGAAAAACTATTTTGACACCTCTGCCGTTGAAACTGTTATTAACTTGGTGATGGGCATCAATCCCAACGCCATCATGGTCATCAAATCTACTATTCCGGTGGGTTTTACCGAGACTATTCGTCAAAAAACAGGAAGTGCAAACATTATCTTTGCACCGGAGTTTCTACGCGAATCAAAGGCGCTGTACGACAACCTCTATCCTTCGCGCATCATCGTTGGGTTCAACCAACAAGACGAGCACCTGCACAAAGCGGCTGAAACGTTCGCAAAACTGCTCCAACAAGGTGCTATCAAAAACGATATTCCAACCTTGTTTATGGGGTCCACCGAAGCAGAAGCGGTTAAACTCTTTGCTAATACATACCTCGCGCTGCGGGTCAGCTATTTCAACGAACTGGACACGTATGCGGAAATGAAAGGACTAAATACCAGGCAGATTATCGAAGGTGTTTGTCTTGACCCGCGTATCGGCTCGCACTATAACAATCCTTCATTTGGTTACGGAGGTTACTGCCTTCCTAAAGACACAAAACAGTTATTGGCGAATTATCAGGATGTACCGGAAAATCTCATTGAAGCTATTGTGGAAAGTAATCGTACACGCAAAGATTTCATTGCGGACCGCGTTCTTGCAAAAGCCGGTTACTATGCTTATAGCGAGGAGAACAGTTGGGATGCCAAACAGGAGAAACCGGTTACCATTGGTGTTTATCGCCTAACGATGAAATCCAATAGCGACAACTTCCGCCAATCGTCTATACAGGGCATTATGAAACGGGTCAAGGCAAAAGGGGCGCAGGTGATTATCTACGAGCCGACATTAGAGGATGGTACAACATTCTTCGGTTCGTTGGTCGTTAATGATTTGAAGAAGTTCAAAGCTCAATCCCAAGCGATTATCGCCAACAGATTTGATGCATGCTTGGAAGACGTGCAAGATATAGTGTACACACGAGATATCTTCAGAAGAGACTAATATGACCAACTCGCAACGGATAGTGGTAAATACAATAGCGCAGTACACACGGACTATTATCAACGTGTGCCTCTCACTGTACTCTACCCGTTTGATATTGGCTGCATTAGGACAAACCGACTACGGCATTTACAGCGTAGTCGCCGGTGTAGTGGCTATGCTATCCTTTATAACCAATGCATTAATCAGTACTACCCAGCGATATCTTTCATATAACAATGGTAAAGGTAACAAAGAAAAAGTTTACCAGATATTTGGAAATAGTGTATTACTGCACTTGGTGATTGGCGTGGGATTATTGATTGTGCTTGGAGGTTTTGCTCATCCTGTCGTATATTCTATACTGCACATTGAACAGGAACGCCTTAATGCTGCATTCGTGGTATATCTTGCCACGGCTGTGATGCTGCTACTTACCTTCTTGACGGCTCCTTTCCGTGCATTGTTTATTGCACGGGAAAATATTGTGTATATTTCCGTGATTGACGTAATTGATGGTTTACTAAGGTTACTGATTGCTGTCTTTTTGACACATGTTGCGTCTTACGACAAATTGATTACATATGCTTTTCTGCTGATTGGTATCTCGTTATTCAATCTCATTGCCTTCTCCTGCTATTCACTTTATCGCTTTGAGGAATGCCATATTCCAAATATACGGGAGTGGGACAAACAACTCATTCGTGACCTAAGCGGGTTTGCAGGATGGACAATCTACTCCACTGGATGTATTATAACCCGTACCCAAGGTATTGCTATCCTACTTAACCGAGCGTTTGGTAGTGCCATGAATGCCGCCTATGGAATCGCATTGCAAGTCAGTGGAGCTACCAATTTCCTGGCATTGGCTATCCTGAGTGCCATGAATCCGCAGATAGTGAAAGCTGAAGGAGCCGGAGACAGACAGCGGATGCTGGGTCTGGCAGAGTCTGCCAGCAAATATGCCTACATTCTGTTGTCCATGGTTGTTATTCCGCTGATTGTGGAAATGCCTGCCATCTTAGATTTTTGGCTTGGCGAAACACCAGAACATGCAGTTATGTTTTGCCGTCTTGTACTGATCGCATCTATAATAGACCAACTCACTATCGGATTAGGAACAGCCAATCAGGCGATCGGAAAAATACGCAATTACTCCATTGTGGTCAATACCATCAAAGTGCTGACGCTGCCTGCAGCGTGGTTCTGCCTCAACCACGGTTTATCGGTGGACAGCGTGATGTATTGCTACGTCGGCTTTGAAACCATTTGTATGCTAACACGGTTACCTTTCCTGAAAATAACCGCAGGCTTAAACATCCGGCATTTCATAAAGAATGTCTTTCTACCACTGATTATTCCAACAGGTGTAATAGTGGTTACATGTTATGCCATGACGCACTATGTTAATTTCAGTTACCGCTTCATCTTAACCATAATTGTTGCGGCGGCTGCCTATTTAATGGCTGTATGGTTGTTTGGATTATCAAACCATGAGAAGCAAATTATAACGAACATTGTTAACAAAAAAAGTAAAATATGAACGTTACGATTATTGGTACTGGCAATTCTGCGTGCGCCCAAGCCGCTAAATTAGTAGAAAGAGGACATACCGTCAGAATGCTCAAGACTTCACATTCTGTACATGAAGAAAATTTCAATGCGATATGCAATCAGCAGGGCATATATTACAGGAATTCATATAACAACGAGCACGATTTCCATTTTGCACCGTTGCAATTAATTTCTCGAGATGTTGAACAAGCATTACAAGACGCGGAAGTGGTATTAGTACTGACGCAAAGTCTTCAACATGAAAATATTGCCAAACTTTTATCTAAACATATACGACCGGACATGATAGTCTGGCTGATTCCGGGGAATATGGGGTCCATATATTTTCAACAATTGCATACCCAACCGCTGAGATTACTGGAAAGCGAATCAACTCCGTATGATGCGCGTATAACGACTCCCGGACACGTGGACATTTTATTTAGGAACGTTCGTAATGCAGTCGCTTTCTTACATAAATCAGACGAGCAGTATCTTCCTATAATAGATTCCCTGTTTGGAGCTCACAAATATCTAAGAAGTAATATTGTTGAAAGCGCGATGCACAATCCAAATATGGTAGTTCATACCGTTGGCTCAATAATGTCTGCCAGCAGAATAGAGCAAATGAATGGTGAGTTTTGGATGTATCGTGAGAGTTTTTCTCCGTCTGTATGGAACATCATAAAAGATTTAGATATAGAGAAAAATAAAGTAATTGAGAGTTATGGAGGAAAACCAATGGCATATGTAGAAGCATGCCGCTGGAGAAACGAAGAAGATCTGCAAAAAGATCCCTATACCGTATTCAAAGAATATGCATTAAATGGAGGACCCAAAGGTCCTAAAGATTTGCATACTCGTTTTATATATGAAGATGTACCAATGGGTTTGTGTCTATTGGAATCGTTAGCGAAAAAAGCGAACATTGACACTCCTATTGCATCATCACTGATATCCATTGCAGAGTCTCTGTTACAAACAAGTTTCCGTCAATGCGGCAGGACTCTTAAAGCATTAGGTATGGAAGATTATAATATGGACCAAATTAAGACTTATATCTCATAATCATGCTAATCGTTCGCGAAATATTAAAACTCATTACGCGTATTTCTCCAACCTTGAATACGCAAATCCTGTATCGCCGTCGTTTCGGTAAGTGGTTGGATATGAACAATCCACAAACCTCTAATGAAAAAGTGCTGTGGCTGAAACTGCATACGTATTACAAGAACCCGCTTGTTACCCAATGCGCGGACAAATATGCCGTACGTGAGTATGTAAAGAAATGCGGTTGTGGAGAGATACTTAATGAACTATACGGGTATTGGACAAATCCTGATAATATTGACTTTGACACACTTCCTGATAAATTTGTACTGAAAAATAACTATTTCTACCACATGAATTTGGTAGTTACCGACAAATCCAAACTGGATATTCCCGCCACTCGCAAAGAATTAAAAAAATGGTTACAGAATGACGGACATTTATATGCATCAGAAATGCAATATGCAGATATTCCAAAAAAAATAATTGCAGAGAAACTAATCGAAACAAAGGACGGTTTAGCTCCTGCTGATTACAAGATATATTGCTGTAATGGTAAACCGACTTACGTAATGGTATGTATCGGCCGCGAACAAAACATCATGCCAAAGTTCTATTATTTTGACACTAAAGGAAACTTGCAACGCCATCTGACACGTGATGGCTTAAACGCTCCAGACAATTTCCATTACGACATACCCGAGGGCTGGGACAAAATGATTAAATACGCAGAGAAACTCTCGGCTCCGTTCCCGTTTGTTCGAGCTGATTTCTACTTGGAAAATGGACAGGTCTTCTTTGGAGAACTGACATTCACTCCCGCCCAAGGTCTGGATACCGAGAAATTAGTCGAAGCTGACATTGCCATTGGAAAACAGATTACATTACCAAAATGAGCAACAATGTAATACAAAATAAGACAACCTGCGCAATAATCTCATTTATTATTTTTGTGCTGATTTTGAGAAACTCCTTATATACTGAAGCTTCTCCAACGCTGCATCTATTGCTCTCAGGTTTACGTTTTGTGAGTTTGGGCATTTTTGTTTTGCTTTATATTCGTTCTCCAAAGAAAATAGACGGCATAGGATTTTGGTTAATACTATATGGACTAATTATAGGATATAGCACTATTACTCACCAAACAGACTCCCCTTTTGTTATTATATCCATCGGTTGTGACATATTATTGATTTGGGGATTATGTAAACTATACTTAACTTCATATGGACAATACATCTTACAATCAATTATTGTCTCAATGAGTTTTTGTATATATATAAATTTTATACTCCTACATTTGCATCCTGAGGGTTTATGGATTGTAGATAATACTTCATACTATTTGTTAGGAGGTAATTATAATCAGATGGGAAGAACTATTATTCCGGCTCTTGCCATTGCCGGATATTATAGAATCAAATATAACAAAATGAAGTTAAACTATGCTCTACTTGTCATTTGTTCATTATTTACACTATTTTTTGTTGAATCAAAGACATCAATAGTGGGGATATTATTGCTTCTTACATTTTATTTCATAAAGTCATATCGACTAAGAAAATGGTTAGGTCTTTCATTTATAATATTCTACCTGCTATTCCAACTTGTAGTTGTATTTGTTCAGCAAGACCTATCGGACAAGAAACATATTACCTATTTTGTTGAAGATGTTCTCCATAAAGATTTAACTTTTTCCAACCGTACAGGAGTTTGGACTAAAAGTATTAAGTTGATTCAGGAATCTCCAATAAACGGATATGGATATCAATCCGGCTCTTGGTATAAAGAGCGACTTGAGGTCACTACAGCACATAATATTATTCTGGAACAGCTTATCACAGGTGGAATCTTAGGCTTAAGTGTATTTATTATAATGATTATTGCTGCATTAAGGAAATATTCAATGCATCCTGATTCGGCTATGCAATTCCTTTTTTTAGGTTTGTGCACCTACTTCTTTATGATGATTATGGAAGTATATCCTATGACTTATATCGTGCTTTTGCTGATTTTGTTATATAACACCAAAAAATTGGCATCAGATGAGAGTATAACTCAAGAAACGAAATCGGAATAGATAAAAGCAACAATTAAAGTCCTTGGTAATGTAATAAATAGAAGAAAGTATTTCAGGTATGAACAAAAATTACAGCATTATTATACCGCATCATAACACCCCTAATTTATTAAAACGATGCATATGCAGCATCCCGGAAAGGGAAGATATAGATGTATTCGTGATTGATGATAATAGCGATGCGAAGTATACTCAACAAATAAAAGAAATCTGCAATCGCAAGAATGTATCATCTATTTTCACAAAAGAAGGTTTAGGTGCAGGGTATGCAAGGAACGTAGGACTGAAACAAGTGTGTAGTAAATGGGTGCTTTTTGCAGATGCTGATGACTATTTCTTAGATAATGCTTGGGATATTTTGGATAAACATTTAAATGATGATGTTGATATAATTTATTTTCATTCAACATGCCGTTTTTCTGATACAGGAGAATTAGGAGATAGGCATTTGCAGATAAATAAAAAGATTGATGAATACTTAGAGCATCCTAATGAAATCACTGAAGGAAAGTTACGGTACCAATATGATGAACCATGGGGTAAAATGATTCGCACTAGTGTTATAACTGACAATAATATTTTGTTTGAACAAACCCGCTGGGCAAACGATATGCATTTTAGCACTATGAGTGGTGCTTGCGCAAAAACTATAAATGCTGATATCAACGAGATATATTGTGTTACTATTTCGCATGGGAGTCTTGTTCACCAGCATTCATTGGAAAGTCGTAAATGTAGATATGAAGCCATCTTAAGACATAATGCATATTTACGGAAAATAGACAAGGCGCAATTTCAATACTCGCTCATGTACTCATTTAGATGGGCTGCCAAATTAGGAGGTATTAAAGCCGTGTGGGATTTTTTTAGAATTGGAATTAAATATGATGCGGATTTTACAATTGGTGCAAGTTCATGGATTAAAAATTTATTTAATTCCAAAAATGAATACAAAAACAAAGAAAAATATATTGTCAAACAATAAAATCGAATATGGAATTACATATTTAAGATAGTTTTCTATTCATGCATCACCAATGGAATAAATATCAAGGGGCTATATTATTACAGAAATTACCATACGAAGAAATTTCTGTAAGTTACACTGAAGTACAAAATGCTATTAAGGATAATCATGCAATATTAGCACGATGGACATCTGAATTTGATTTGCAAGAACCTACAGAGTGGTGGTATTGCATTAATGATAAATTTACGGCACTGGAGAATTTATCCGCAAAGCAAAGATATAGAGTGAAAAAAGGAATAGGTAATTGCAATATTTTCATTACTCAAGAACTATCTGATAAAATAATAGACGATATATACAAGTTGTTATTAGAGAGTTTCGCAGATTATCCTGAAGCCTACCGCCCGAAAATAAATCTTGACTCAACTAAAAAATGGCTCAAAGAACTTGCAAATGATAAAAATATTGATTTTTGGTTAACATATAATCACGATCAGAAACTTATAGGCTACGGATATTGCGAGCTTGAAAAAGATATTGTTTGGTTACGACAAATTAAAGTACCAACAAAATATCTTGGAACTGAAGTTAATGCAGCATTGGCTTACAGAATATGTGAGCACTATTTATACTTAAAGAAATATCGATTCATATGTGATGGAGAACGTAATATAAAACATATGACTAACTATCAAGATTTTTTAGTTAGAGTCTTGAACTTTCGATACGCATACTGCAAGTTAAACATAGTGTATTCGTGGTGGATGAGAATAGCGGTATTTATGTTATATCCGGTTCGTAGTCTAATAAAACGGCTTGGAAAAAATAATCCATTTTTTTATAATGCTTATTGTATATTAAAACAAGAAGAAATTCGGAAATCCTTTATATGACAAAGAACAATTACAAAGATTTTTCACTATGCATGTCCGTCTATAAAAATGACAATCCTCAGGATTTCATCACGGCATACAAAAGTGTTACTATTAATCAGACGTACAAACCATCTGAAGTTATATTGGTAATAGATGGCCCTGTTCCTGACACCTTAAATAATACGATAAATGAATTGGCACATCTGTGTAGTATTCCTTTGATTGTTATAAGATTAGCAGAGAACAAAGGACATGCTATTGCACGGCAAACTGCCATTGATGCGGCAAAATATGATTTAATAGCTATAATGGATAGCGATGACATTGCACGCCCAAACCGGTTTGAAAAGGAATTGGATTATATGCGTTCCCATCCTGAGGTAGATGTTGTAGGCGGACAAATAGAAGAATTTGAAGGGACCGGACAGCATGTCGTCTCTAAACGTTTCGTTCCACTGACAGATAATGAGATTAAGCAGTTCCTTAAATCTCGCTGTCCTATGAGTTTCGTAACAATAATGGCGAAGAAAGAAATTATTCTGAGAGTAGGAGGAATTATCGACTGGTTCTGTGAAGAGGATTATTACCTTTGGATACGTATGGTACAAAATCATTGTACATTTGCAAACTTACCTGATATCTTAGTTTCTGTTCGGGTCGGCGATGCAATGTACTCAAGAAGAGGGGGATGGAAATATTTCTCAAGTGAACGAGGAATTCAAAGATATATGTTAAAAAATAAAATAATCTCGCTTCCGCGGTATTGTTACAACGTATTAGGGCGATTTGTAATACAAGTTATGATGCCGAACAAAGTTAGAGGATTTGTCTTTAAAACAATATTTAGAAAATGAAAAAGGTTGTATTACAAATAGTGTTTATTGTATTGGGTATTATCTATCATACCTGTGAGGCACAAGATACGCTTCGTATCATTACTTACAATATAGATCAGGGATCGGATACCACATTGCAAGCGATTGGAGAACTTATTCGCACATATAATCCTGATTTTGTTGCGCTTCAAGAAGTAGATATGTATCCAAGCCGAGACTATGTTCCACAACAACATCACAAGAATTTCATGGCAGAACTAAGTTACTATTCAAATATGCAAGGTGTATTTGGCAAAGCTTTTGACCACCCTGGCGGTTGGGATTATGGGAATGCCATACTCACAAAGCATTCCTTTACAAAATCAGAATCTTTTAAGCTACCATCCTCAAGGGGCATGGAGACTCGTGGATTACTATTAATTCATACTTCAATAAAAGGTCATCCCGTATGTTTTGCATGCACTCACTTAAGTTATGAAAGTAAGAATATAAGGACTCTACAACTACAAAAGATTAAGCAACTAATGCGAAAACAAAAAGAAAATATCCAATTCGTATGCGGGGATTTTAATTCTGATATATCGGAGGACATCGTCTTTCCCATTATGAAACAATGGAAGGATGCCCTGCCAGAGAATCAAAATACATTCTCCTCACAACCAAATAATTCATATAGATTATATAAATATGATTATATACTTTATAACTGCAAAAAAGCAAAAAAGATAAAAGTCCTCAGTAACACAATAAAATGTGATGAACATTATACAGATCATTGCATAGGAATTGTTGATATAATTATTCCCTAAAACGAACAAAATAGAAATCATATGAATATAGCAGTTATTTTAGCCGGCGGCAGTGGCACACGAATGGGGACAGGAACAGACATCCCTAAACAGTTCATGAAAGTTGCTGGTAAAAAAGTGATTGAACACACCATTGATGTTTTTGAAGCCTCACCGCTGATTGATGAAATATGTATCGTCAGCAAATCAGATTTCATCAATGACGTTGAGAATCTCGTTGTAGCTAACCAGTACAAGAAAGTCAAGAAGATTCTACATGGTGGTAAAGAACGTTATCATAGTAGCCTTGCAGCAATCAATGCATATACTAATGATGACGATAACCTACTCTTCCACGATGCCGTAAGACCACTTGTCAGTCAACGTATCATTGCTGACTGCGTGGAGGCATTAAAGAAATACAATGCCGTTGATGTAGCTGTTAAGACTACCGATACTATTATTTCTGTTGATGAAAAAGAGTGCATTGACTTTATTCCGGACCGCACAAGACTTAGAAACGGTCAGACTCCGCAATGCTTCAAACGCGGCACAATTCGCAAAGCATATGAATTGGCGCTCGCTGATCCAGACTTCACAACCACGGACGACTGCGGTACAGTAAGACGATATCTGCCCAATGAACCACTTTTTGTTGTGAATGGTGAGAATTCAAATATGAAACTAACCTATGTGGAAGATCTCTTCTTACTTGATAAACTTTTTCAACTACGTACGCAGCGTGGAGAACAAAGCCAATTGTCCTCTCTTGCAATTAAGAGCCTTAAAGAGAAAGTCATCGTTGTCTTTGGTGGAAGTTACGGTATTGGAGGAGAGATTGTCCGTATCGCTAATCAATATAACGCACGCATATATTCTTTTAGTCGCACACAAAACAGTTGCGATGTTTCAAATGTGTCACAAGTTAAGGATGCCCTTAAACAAGTAGCAGACAAGGAAGGATATATTGATGCTGTTGTATGTACGGCGGGGATTCTGGTAAAAGAGTCACTGACAGCTATGACACAAGACAGTATTGTTAATTCCATTAATGTCAACCTATTAGGAGTTATCAATGTAGCAAAAGAATCATTCCCCTATCTCCGTCAAACGAAAGGTGCTCTTTTATTTTATACGAGTAGCAGTTATACCCGCGGACGAATGATGTATAGTATATATTCGGCTACAAAGGCTGCAATTGTTAACTTTGTACAAGCAATGGCTGAAGAGTGGCATGAATTTAATATTCGCATCAATTGCATTAATCCAGAGCGTACAAAAACACCGATGAGACTACATAACTTTGGCAATGAGCCGGAAGGGTCTCTCTTGGCCGTTGAGGATGTCGCAATTGCATCTATAAACACACTTTTCTCAGATGCTACGGGAGAAGTTATTGATGTTCGGAGGAGATAATAAACCTATGAAATCAGACAGTGAACTCATGAATGAACTCGCCAAACGTACTAATTATCTGCGCGAGTTAACAGAAACGGAGAGAAGAGCCCTAAAAAAAGCTCTCCTCAACATGTATATTGACATCGCTCATCTATGCGAGGAACACCACTTAACAGTATTGCTTTGCGGAGGAAGCTGTTTAGGAGCAATCCGCCATCAAGGTTTTATCCCATGGGATGATGATTTAGACTTATTAATGCCACGTAGGGATTACGAGCAGCTTATAAGTTTGCTGGAACAAGGAGCGTTAGGAGACAACTATGAATTTAACGCCCCAAATGCAAAGACAGATTGCAAGAATGTGTTTATGAAAATCTACCGGAGAAACACTCTTAACGTAGATATTTATAGTGTAAATTCTCCTTTTCCTAAAGGAATATCAATAGATGTATTTGCACTTGATTCCATGCCTAAAACAAAATTTATGCAGCGCGTTAAAGGACTTATCGCAAATGCTTTGCAGTTCATCTCTATTATGGTTTTATATGCCCAATATCCAAGTAAGCAACTCTGTGAATTTATGTCTTTGGATAAAGAAATGAAGCGTCGCTATCGGCTTAAACGTTTTTTAGGGAGTATCTTTGGAATAATCCCTCATCGCAAATGGGTGTGGTGGTTTGACTGCTTTGTTGCCTCATCGCGAGAGGATGCACCATTGGGAATTCCTACAGGACGTAAATATTACGCCGGAGAGATTTTCCCTAAGGACGTCTACTTACCAGGCAGAGAAGTATCCTTTGAGGGTGTAAAAGCATTTATTCCCAACCAATACGATCCTTATTTGCGTAATTTATATAAGGACTATATGGTATTACCTCCTATGAATAAACGTGAACGGCATTTTATAATTGATTTTAAACTATCAGAAGGATAATATAATAATGGTACTGAAATACATATTTGATAGAACAATGGCGTTGACAGGTTTGTTGTTTTTATGGCCACTATTGCTAATTGTAACTATTTTGATTCGCATTAAGATGCCCGACGGTTCTCCTTTTTTCTGTCAACAACGCGTTGGTAAAGATGGTAAGTTATTTACCATGTATAAGTTTCGTTCCATGAGTGTACATCATGATGGGTCATCCGTATCGATTGCCGGAGAAAAACGCATTACTCCTTTAGGAGCGACTCTCCGGAAATATAAGATTGACGAACTCCCTGAGTTATGGAACGTATTGATAGCAGATATGTCTTTCGTAGGACCACGTCCTGATGTGCCCGGTTATGCAGACAAATTACAAGGACAAGATAGAATTGTTTTGACTTTACGTCCCGGTATTACCGGACCGGCAAGTCTCAAATATCGTAACGAAGAGGAATTGCTATCTACTATTGATGAGCCTATCCGCTATAACGATGAGGTTATTTATCCCGATAAAGTTCGCATCAACCGATATTATGCCACACATTACTCATTTACAGAGGATATTCGGATGATTATTTGCACTATTTTGGGGAAACATATGACTTACAACAACGAAATAATATAAAACTAAGATATATGAAACGTATTTATTTGTGTTTAGCTCATATGAGCGGACAAGAACAAAAATTTATTCAAGAGGCTTTTGACACAAACTGGGTAGTACCTTTAGGACCTAACGTAAACGGTTTTGAAGAAGACCTTAAACGATTTGTAGGTCAAGACAAAGAGGTCGTTGCACTCTCTGCAGGAACAGCAGCTATCCATTTGGCATTGATTGCCTGTGGTGTAGGCCCGAGGGATGAAGTCATCTGTCAAAGTTTTACGTTCTGCGCCTCTGCCAACCCTGTTACTTATGTCGGAGCGACCCCTGTATTCATTGATTCGGAGGCAGATAGTTGGAATATGGATCCGAAGTTATTAGAGCAAGCTATCATAGACCGTAAGCGCAAGACAGGCAAGTATCCGAAAGCCATACTACCAGTATATTTGTACGGTATGCCCGGACGAATTGACGAGATTATCAGTATCGGTCTAAAGTACGATATTCCGGTTATAGAAGATGCTGCAGAAGGATTTGGAAGTCGATTTGACGGCCAAGTATGTGGTACATTCGGCGAATACGGAATACTCTCCTTTAACGGCAATAAAATGATTACCACCTCAGGAGGCGGAGCCTTGATATGTAAGGACCAGGAATCAAAAAACAAGATTATGTGGTATGCTACTCAAGCACGGGAAGCATATCCCTATTATCAACATGAGGCCATCGGCTATAACTACCGTCTCTCCAACATATGCGCCGGCATAGGTCGCGGACAGATGACAATTGTATATGATCATATAGCACATCATAAACACATCGCAAAGATGTACAAAGAGGCATTTGCCAATATTCCAGGTATCACCTTCCATGACAATCCATCTGAGCGGTACGATAGTAATTTTTGGCTTTGTACTATTTTACTTGATGCGGACCTTCGTATTCGCGGAGAGGAAGAAGCATATGCAGAGGCCATCCAAGGTGCTGTCGGCGGTGCAGCGGGTGTGGTACACTCAGGCGGAAGTGTTCATACCGATTGTGAGCCCAACCGAAATGTAGAGGCCTTGCGAATTCTATTAGACAAAGCCGGTATTGAGAGCCGTCCTTTATGGAAGCCTATGCATAAACAGCCTGTCTTCCAATCTTCTCCCGCATACGTGAACGGGGTTTCAGAGGCAATGTTTCTCCGTGGATTGTGCCTGCCGAGCGGACCGATGGTTACAGATGAAGATGTAGCTTATATTATTCAGAACATCAAGGATGCTATCCTATAGCATTATATGGAACGAAAGATATTGTCTCATTAAAAAGTAATCACCTAAATACGAAATATAATGGCATTCTTTGGTTTATTCAACAAGGAAAAGAAAGAGACCTTAGACAAAGGGCTCGAGAAAAGTAAAGAAAGTGTATTAAGCAAGATTAGTCATGCTATAGCAGGCAAGTCCACTATAGATGACGATGTACTTGACAATTTAGAGGAAGCACTCATCACATCTGATGTGGGTGTAGAAACGACGCTACGTATTATTGAGCGTATCCAAGAACGCGTAAAGAAAGATAAGTATATCGGAACAGCCGAATTCAACGCTCTATTAGTGGATGAGATAGCAGATATGTTATCCGAGCACGATACAGAAATACGCGATTTCACCGAGCCATTACCCGTCAAGCCTTATGTAATAATGGTGGTTGGTGTTAACGGAGTCGGTAAGACTACTACGATCGGGAAATTAGCCTATCAATACAAGAAGGCGGGAAAGAAAGTGTATCTTGGTGCAGCCGATACGTTCAGAGCAGCAGCCGTGGAGCAGCTTTGCATCTGGGGTGAACGAGTCGGTGTCCCTGTTATCAAGCAGCAACAAGGTTCAGACCCTGCTTCTGTAGCATATGATACGATAGCGAGTGCAAAAGCCAATGATGCAGATGTGGTACTTATCGATACGGCAGGCCGCTTGCATAACAAGATTAACTTAATGAATGAGTTAACGAAGATCAAGTCCGTTATGCAGAAAGTAGTACCTGATGCGCCTCACGACATTATGTTAGTTTTAGACGGTTCCACCGGACAAAACGCCTTCGAACAAGCCAAGCAGTTTACTCGTGCGACCCAAGTAACGAGTTTAGCTATCACGAAATTGGACGGTACAGCCAAAGGCGGTGTTGTAATAGGCATCAGTGACCAATTCAAGATTCCTGTACGATATATCGGTTTAGGCGAAAAAATGGAAGACCTGCAGGCCTTCCATAAAGAAGAGTTTGTCAAGTCCCTATTAGGCGTTTGACTTTATCGTCTTGTAGATGCAGCTCCGCTACCACGTGAAGAAGCAGAAACTGAATGACTTCCCGAGTAGCTACGGCTGCTTCCAGCAGAACTTCCTGCACCAGAGAAGCTACTACGCGTGCTACCTCCGGAATAACCACTTCCTGAGGAATAGGTTGTTCGTGTAGTTCCTCCTGAATAACTACTGTTACCGCTTGAATAGCTTGAACGTGTCGTACTGCTGCCAGAATACGTAGGAGTATAATTTGAAGTAGCAGAGCGCGTGGTGGCAGCCGTTGAGTGTGTGGTGGAAGCCGTTGAACGTGTTGCAGTAGCAGTAGCGGTTGAGCGTGTAGCAGTTGCTCCACTAAAGGTACGTGCCGATGCGTTAGAGTTCACAGTATGCGTAGTCGTATAGCTTCTATTAGAAGCATGTCCTTCGGTTGCCGTTGCCGCAGAAGTACGCGTTGATCCGCCGCTATAAGTAGTAGTTGCAGCAGAATGAGTAGCCGTAGCGGCAGGAATTGTGGCGGACCGAGAAGATGACTGTCTCGGCGAAGCCAACTCACGTGCGTTCGTTACTCCAGCATTCCGTGTAGCGAAAGATGTTTCAGGATGTGCAGTTGCGAGTTCTTGCCTGCTAACTCCTTCCGCCATACGGTGTGTCGAAGGGCGAGCTTCTTTAGCATAATGGAAGCTACATCCGTAATGGTGATGATGGTAGTCATAACAACGGTTGTAATATGCGTGGTAACCTATGCAAGCATAAGGTGCCCACCAACCAGGCCAAAATCCCCAATACCAAGGCGAAGTCCAACATGTCCAGTACGGTCCCCAGAACCAGTCGTATATAACAGGTCTATAGATATAAACCGGTTCGATGACATAGTTTTTGCCATAGATATACTCATCGCCTATAACCTGAACCGAGACGTTATTAGCCTCATCTTTTTCCACATAAATACTGGCTACGTCCTGGTAGATGTCTTTAGCAAGCACGGCTTGCAGGACGATAAGATGTTTGTTTCCGTTTGTTGTTTCAATAACCCTGATATAATCCACATCTCCATCACCGTTGAGATCTAAGTTTACCAAAGCTTGTTGCGGGTCGTTTAACTTCTTCTCAAAGTCTTCAAGGTCTTTCGCCTCTCCAAAGAGTTTAGCGACGATCTTGAGGTCAAGGTTAGCAGAGATGTCACTGTTAGTGGCTGTAACGGTAATCGTTTCGTCAGCCCATGCTACGGCACTGCTTATGAGCAGGATAGCGAAAAGATAAGTTAAGCGTTTCATAGTCACACAAGATTTAAATTGTGATGCATTTTCTCCTTTTTTGTCTGCATGTATCGCAGGTTATAGGGGTTCGGAGTAACCTCTATGCTAACATTCTCTACAATTTCTATGCCATAGCTCTCCAATCCCACTCTTTTAACGGGATTATTAGTCATTAAGCGCAGCTTACGTGCACCTAATTCGAGCAAGATATGGGCTCCTACTCCGTAGTCTCTTTCATCCGGTCTAAATCCGAGATGTACATTAGCTTCGACGGTATCTTCACCTTGTTCCTGCAGTTTATATGCGCGTATTTTGTTCATGAGTCCAATACCGCGTCCTTCCTGGCTCATATAAACGATGATACCTTTTCCTTCCTTCTCAATTTTTCTCATCGCCTCGTGCAGTTGTTCTCCACATTCGCAGCGTCTTGAGCCAAATACATCCCCAGTCATACAACTGCTATGCACTCTGCAGAGTACGGGTTCGTTTTCTTCCCATTCCCCTTTGACTAAAGCAACATGTTCGAGTCCTGTAGTCAAGTCCCTGAAAGGAGTCAAATAGAACTCGCCGAACTCCGTAGGCAGGAAAACGGTCTCTCCTCGTTCGACGAGTGCAGAAGCCGTATCTTGTTTTGCTGTATCCTGAGAAGATTCATTCGGTTGTTCCCCTTTCTTCAGGCGATAAGCGATGAGGTCTTTGATTGAAATGAGTTTGAGGTCATACTGTTTGGCGACAGTTTCCAATTGGGGCAGTCTTGCCATCGTCCCGTCCTCATTCATTATTTCGATAAGCGCAGCAGCTGGAGTCAGTCCTGAGAGCCGGCACAAGTCGATAGCAGCTTCGGTATGTCCAGCTCTTTGCAGCACTCCGTGTTCCTTAGCATAAAGAGGATTGATGTGTCCCGGTCGTCCAAACGTGGAAGGAGTAGAATTCGGATCCGCCAAAGCACGAATAGTAGCGCAGCGGTCAGCAGCCGAGACTCCAGTTGTACATCCTTCGAGTTTATCGACCGTAACGGTGAAGGGTGTCCCTAACATCGAAGTGTTATTCGCCACTTGATGCATGAGGTCCAACTCAGCACAGCGTTTTTCGGTAATAGGCGCACATAGCACTCCTCGTCCATGCTGCAGCATGAAGTTCACTTTTTCGGGAGTTATTTTCTCCGCCGCTATGATAAAATCACCTTCATTTTCGCGGTCTTCGTCATCAACAACAATAACGAATTGCCCAGATTGAAATGCTTTTAACGCTTCCTCAATTTTGTCCATTTTGCAATAATTTGTACCTTAATTCGTTCATATACTTTTCCCCAAACTTCAGGGTTGAAGATTCCAGAGTCCGTAGCGGCTTTGTAAGTCAGGAAGATTCCGACAGGCAGTAGCGCGAAGGAGCTTAGCCACATGCCAGCCCAAACAGGCCACAGAGCTTCACGTGCCATTTTATAGCCGGTGTTATCAATGATATAATAAATGATAAACATAATAACCGATATAACGACCGGTGCTCCTAATCCTCCTTTTCTGATAATCGCTCCGAGCGGTGCCCCGATAAAGAAGAAGATGAGACATGCAAATGCCAAAGTGAACTTACGATGCAGTTCAATCTCATGTTTTCTGATATACCGTTTATAG
>ODAI014530771.1_pt1 | contig 29116 bp, 25 predicted proteins | sample 1539321 | NCBI WGS metagenome assembly ODAI01 (sample SAMN02144231, study PRJEB22623) | gut metagenome | biome: sheep rumen | host: Ovis aries | place: New Zealand
CCATATTCCGATAACCGCAGCGCCAATTGTTCCTCCGAGCGTTGCATAGAAAAACTTTTTAAACAGCATGTTTCTGGATACATACGCCTGTTGAATATTTTTGACACCTGATATAATGAGCACCAGACTCATCACTCGTATAACAGAAGTTAATCCCTCCATATTGTAGAATCCGGCGATGAATGGGGCTGCAAAAAACATACCGGCATATAAAACCAGGCAAACAACCATATTGAAAATAAACACTGTTGAAAAATCTAAGTCATCAGCGTCTTTCTTTTGAATTAAAGCATTTCCTAAACCACTATCTACAAACACCTGTAGAATTATCATAAACACATTAACCAGTGCTACAATTCCATATACGGACGGTTCGAGAAGCCGCGCAAGGACTATGGAGATTATGAATGCTACTCCTTGTGCTCCAATCCGTTCTAAAAACCTCCAAATGAAATTTGATAATACCTGATCTCTGGTTTGCATGAATAAATCCTTTCCAAGGAAGCGCCATAGATTGATTACTTCATAAGCAAGATGAGTATAACTGATTTAGCGATTCCCTTCAAGTAATCTCGGACCCCTCCATCAAAACAATTTTTACTTGGAAGTTAAGGCGATTCTTTTCTGTCACGGGGTTGTCTGACCCACATCTTGCCGACCCCCCATATTCCTAAAAACATGCTTATTGTCGTCGCAGTGCAGATTCCTAATCTGCCACCCAGGCATAGTATACATTTTATTACTTTCCGGTCTGCTACCATTTCTGTCGGCAGAATATTTTCGCACAGCCACCAACTGATTCCTGCAGTCAAAATCATTATGAGTGCGTGCCACAGATGATCTTTCCAATATTGCTGTAATTGGCCGTTTTTGAAGTATTTTTTGAATAATACTTCAGGGCATAGCAGATAATTTGTAGCAAAGACGGATATGATGGTAGCCAAGATGATGCCGGCCACTCCCATGTATTTACACAATATTATATTGAGTATGATATTGGCGCCGGCTTCTGCGATCATTATATACCGGCACTCCCACCAGAGTCCGGCTCCCTGATGATATATCCATTGAATCGCTCCGGATTCGAGGATGTAAAAATACGCACAAAATCCGACTACCACCGGCAGATCGAACATCATTGTCCTGCCGACCCACAGCAGGATAAATGGCTGATACAGGCATAGCATGCATACGGTTGCGAAGGCTACGATGTTCATGAAGATGAAGTCAAACTTCCTCATGTCAGCAAAGTTTTTTTCAACACTTTCTATGGCGATGCTGTTTCCTACACTTGGCAGTATGGATTGGCAGATCATGATGCCACAGGAGAGGATACCGGACATGATATAATAATAATTGCTGTATATTCCCGTCATGCCCAGGCCCAAGAATGCGGAGATGCACAGACTGTCTATGCTGTTTCTGGATACATTGGTCAGTTTATTGATCAGAATACCGTATACTTTCTTTTTTAATTCCTGCTTCTGCTGCAGCGTGATTTCGCCTCTACATTCGATATCAGGGTATTTTATTCTGACTACTTTAGCGATAATGAGATTATGGATGATGGTAAGCAAGGGCATAGCTGCCAAATATAAGTAAAAGTTACTGCTTAACAGCAATACGGAAGCTCTTATGATGCTGCTGATCAAAGACATTCCTATAGAAACCCGGCTTAGTATGTCCCTGCGCTGAAATGCCGTAGGTACCGCTGTCATATAACCGTACAGAAGATAGCTGATGACAGCATTGCTTAAGAATATAAGATAGCATACATAGATATTCAGATTCCCGGGTAAGATTGGATCCTTGACAAGACTTTTCAGAAAGGGGATCAGGATAATGCCGGCTGTAAAAATCGCCAGGCCGACAAAACGGTAGATCCTGCGGTAATACGCCAGATATGCGCAAATCTGATCGTTGTTACCCTCCGCAGCAGGTTTGTACAGGCTATAGACAACAGCAGTTCCAAAACCGAGATCCATCAGAGAAAGGACACTGAGAACAGAAGCAAAAAGGCTGTTCAAGCCAAGATAATCCACGCCGAACCGATAAATCAGGATGGTTCGGACAGCAAACGGTAATACCAAAGAAACGATGAACTGCAGCAAACCATAAAAAATATTCCGTTTTGCGTTTTCCATTCTACCGGTATGCTCACTCGTCTTCATTTTCCTTTGTTCACCGATCTGATATCCCGGATTTTCTGCAGCAGAATAAACGGTTCATATCATAGTCTGCCGGGCCTGTGACGGGAAGGATTTCATCCGGATAATCTTCTCCCTTGATAGCTTCTACCTCAAAACCGGCATCCATCAGCAATTGATCAGCCTTCATGCCAAAGACACGTTTATGGTCGACCTGTCCATAATGCAGATACCTCTCTTCATCTGCTGTTATTTCAGAGTCTTCATCCAGAAGTTCGACCTTAGGATCCATTGGAAATGAACAGATAAAAAGCCCGTTCGGTTTAAGAATACGGAAGACTTCCTTCAGTGCTGCCCTGAAATCATCCACATGCTCCAGTACGTGGTTGCAGAAGACCACATCATACGATTCTTCCGGCAGTCCTGTCTTCTGGATATCCAATTTCAGATCTGCCTTTTGGAACATATCCGCCGTTTTACACGGGACACCGTTTCTTTTCATCCATAAAGACATGCTATCTTCCGGTGCAAAATACAGAATGTCTGATGATCGTAGATACTGTTTATGATCTTCGCACCAGCAGGCCAAAATCCTGTGCCTTGGCAGGGAGTAGCAAAAAGGACAGATGACTTGTTGTCCGGTTTTTTTATATCTTTCCGGATTATACCTCTCCGGATGACCTAAAAAGTGTCCGGAAACAAATGATCTGAATCTCAGCTGACAGCACGGGCAGAACCGGATGGTTTTTTGAGGAAACAGAATCATATCTGCCTTATATCTGAATCTCTGTCCCTCATAGGCCGCTGTTCTTACTGTTCTTTTCAAGGATGCCGGCAGTATTCGTTTCAATGCCGAAAAAAAAGTTCTTTGCAGATTAGAGATATTATCCATTATGTTTTCAATCTCATTTTTCTTGCAAGCCAGAATAACCTGTAGGTATTATGTAATCCCAATATTCTGATTGCACAATTCGTCTTACCTCTGATGGGGAGATTATGTTCAATAAACCATTCCACTCTTCTTCCGGATCTGTTTAATTTCAATGTATTTATGATCGCATCTATTCTTTCGTTATAGGGAACCCTGTCTATGTCCATCAATACGAAATTCCGATATATTCTTGACATATAATGAGCAAAGGGTTTTTTATACTCTTTCTCAATCACATTTTTGCCAATATTGGAAACGATATGGGGAACAGAACTCAGAAGCGTCTTCTGTTTTTCAAAGTAATCTATAGTGTTTTTTGTCTCATGAAAACGGTTCATGATCGATTCCCTGTTCTTTGTGTGTACATGAAGGGGTTTCTTGATATAAGCGATGGTATCCGCACGATAAAGAAGGCAGGGAAACGCGTAGACATCCTCATAAAGTGATATTTTCCCGGGGAAGATCTTTTCAGTGAATAACTCTCTTTTGAACCATCTTAACCAGTAGTTCACCGGAATACTTTCACCGTTAAAATAATCTACCAGAACTTTTTTCGAATTCATCACTCCTTGATATGGAGAACCTGAAAAATAGTCATCTCTAACGGTCCGGAACTCATAGATATCTGCTTTGGTATTCTCCATATATTTAAGAATCGTCTGATAAGCTCCGTCAAGTAGATAATCATCCGCATCCAAAAAAGTGATATATCTGCCGACAGCGTTTTTTACACCTGTTAGCCTTCCCTGCGCCAGGCCCCGGTTTTCCTGTGAAATCACTTTGACATTCGGATACCTCTCTTTAAATTCATTCATGATCAGCAGAGTAAGATCCGTAGAGCCGTCGTTAACAAGAACCATTTCCAAAGGATCTATCTTTTGGGCAATGACGGACTCCAAACATCTTCGTAAAAATTTCTCCCCATTATAGACAGATATACAAACTGAAACAATTATGTCTTCCATCACAGATCTACTCTTACCTGTTTTCCGCCATCCTTTTGTCAACCAGTTTTCTTTTTTCCCATGCCAGTCCAAAGTAAACACGGTAGCCTATTATAATCATTACCAATTGTTTCATATTATCCGGTATTCTCAAGGGCTGTTTTTTCACACATTCAAGCCAGAGTGAAAAAGCACGTTTTCTACCATAAAACCGATGATAATTAGATATTAAAACGCGATGTCTTTCATACCATGTTATTTTGTTCTTATTGATATACTCATGGTATTTGGCATTAATCCGTTCCAATCCGGATATCGTTCGAATGACATCATCAGATATACGCTCCCCATCATGAACATAATACTTCAGCAGAGGCTTATCTATATATTTCACCGCATATCGTAACGCAATTCTAAGCCATAAATCATAATCCTGAGCTGACTGCATCTTGGTATCAAATAAGCCCGCTTCTTCTATACACTCTTTTTTGATCAGCGGGTTCGAAGAGCCGCCAATAAAATTATTTCTTAAAAGAGAATCAAAAACAAAGCCCTCCTGATAGTGTCTTTGCGGTAAATACTTAACCTTTCTGACTTCATCAACCACTATAAATCCACAGTAAACCAAAGCTACTCTACTGTCATAATTAAAACCTTTGATCTGCTCCTCAATTTTCCTCGGAAGCCATATATCATCATCATCAAGGAACGCTACAAAATCACCATGTGCAAAAGCCAGCCCCGTATTTCTGGCAGCACAGGCTCCTTTGCACTCTGAATGTTTAAGAAACACTATCCTTTTTGAAAGCTTTCTTATTTCTGTTTCCACATTTTCCCTGAGAGGATAATCATCTGTGCTGTCATCAACTACTATTATTTCAAGGTTTTTATACGTCTGATTTAGGACACTCTTTACAGCACTAAGCACTATTCTCGGATTTCGATTATGAGTAGTTATAATAGCTGAAACAATTTTTTCTGTCATACCCAGCTTATTTATTCTTTTTTATGAGGTTATTAATCTTTACAAAGCCGTTAATCAGCATTTCCGCTGCCCCATAGAAGCGAATGAATTTATGTACATCGAACTCTTTATTAGTGAACTGATACAACCACATCTCATTTACCTGACTATCCGGTACATAATAAGTACCATGAGATAATCGGCACAATTCTATATAGTGCTCATCATCCATTTCGATCAGTTCATTCAAATATTTATCTACGTTTTCTCCCGGAGCATCCGAAAGACTACATCTCTTACTCTCCGATAAGTAACCGTAAACTTCGCAATCATAACAGTAATGTCTGGCAGGAATTGATACAAGACCGGTTTTTGCACCCGCAATAACACCACCTGCCACTGATATATTAACATGGGCCATATCAAAATATTTGTTCAATTCCTCAGGCATAACAGAACCGGTGAAAATAATATCTTCCTGAGCATCATCCGGCAGTTTACTGACAAAATCTTTTAGTTGCTTTTCTCCCTCACCATACCCGATTATAATCAGCCTTATATCGGGATATTTCTTTTTCAAATCGGCATAGGCTTTGATCAGGCCAAACATATAACCCTTATGCGGAAACTCGAAACGGCCACATGTTATTATAGTAAACGGCTTACGCTTTGCTCGCTCCTTCGCTTGATTAATATCAAACGGCTTAATAGCTTCTGATGGTTTATCGGTCCTCTTTGACGCTTCATATAAGCGTATCTGATAGCGACTCTCAATCTCATTAACATGACGCTGAGAAAAAAACAAAAGTGCACCTTGTTCATTACATAATCTGTATAAACGGCGCGTGAGATGTTTTACGATTTTGTATTGTATGCTGTTTTTTCTGAAGAGGTCTTCGTAATAATACCTCGGATTTCGAAAGTGGGGAATCATATAATAGCATCGAATATCCAACTCCGGCAGTTCCTTTTTAAACAGCAACAGATGGTAGTAATCAACCATTCCGAAGCTAACCGCAGTTATTACATCATCACTATTAAACGCATCTTTATCAAAAGCTACCTTAAATCTGCTCTTTCGTTTAATAGGCACTATTTTTACATTTTTTGAAATATACTCCTTCCAGCCATCCTCCACATATCCGGATCCATTTAAAAGCCAAACCACCTCTAAACCGTTCTTAATTGCTATCTTAATCTGTTTTACTATCCATGTTTCTATTCCGCCTATATGTAGACTATGGTTTATAAACACCAGTTTGTTTGATTCTTTCATTGAATCTTGACCCCGTTTCCGAAATTGATTTTTTCAATTTCCCAAAACAATTGTAACAATTCACTACGATTTTAAATAATCATTGATTGATCTCATTCATAGTATCAAGAACAAGTCAGCTTCCTACAGAACATCGCATAATTCTTAGACGCCATAAATCTCTTTTGATACTGTTCCCGTGAAGACTTACAGAATTGCATATATTCGTCGGTCCTCATCCTAATAAATTTATCAATCCCTTTTTTCAGATCTTCTCTTGTAAAATCCTTTTTCAGCAGGATTCCATTTTCTCCATCCTTCACAATTTCACTTGTACCGCCCACATCAGTCGCTATCACCGGAATCCCGAAACTACATGCCTCCATGATGGAAACGGGTAATCCTTCGCTGGAACTGACATTTAAAAATAAGCTAACATTGTTCTCCTGATAATACTTAAATATTGTGGTATTAGGAACTCGTCCCGGAAAACTCACTTTAATATTCGATGGAAAATATTCTGATACATACTTTTTTAAACTGTTCAGCTGCTCCCCGTCTCCGAAATGTGTCCAGATAATCTCATGATTCGTTATCTCCTTCAGTGCCTTAGCAATCTCTCCTACTCGCTTTAATGGAATCAAATTAGAACATGAGACAATAGTAAAGGGTTCCCTATTTTGCCAGCGTCCATTGAAATAATCTACAATACCAAGGTACGAACATTCTATTTTTTCCCTGAATTGAGGATACTTTTTTTTGAGATACATCTCCCCCTGTACAGAGCAGGGAAAAACTCTATCAAAATTAGACAGCATGTACTCTTGGAATGGGAGATAGTTTCGGTATGCTCGTTCCTCATAGAGATCATATCCATGGCATCTTGTATATACCCTTGCTGTTATTCCGATTCCTTTCAATGCCTTCTGTATATTTAGGGCGGTCATTCCGATGTAGCTAAGCCAATAACTATAAATCACAAACGACTGTTTTTTTTTATCTTGCAGGTGCTTTAAAAGCAATTTAATCTGTTTTGATGCACGGATACTATTCTTGGAGAAATACAGAACGGATGAACAGTTATGCACTAAGTCACGTGATTTTATTCGGCCTATCGCTTCTTTCCAGAACCGAATATCTTTCACAGCCTTTATTATGTATGTGCGCTTCACGGTTGCGTTTGGGGGAATCACTGTTACGTTATTCGGCAGTTCTCGGCAACTATTATCTGATGGACTGCAGACATATAGATATATATGTTCAAAGAACTCTGCAAGATAGCCGATTTCATTTTCAATAAATGTTTCTCCTTTACCAAAGGGATACGCTTCTGTCACAAATATCAAATTCATAAATATCCTATAATCCAATACAAAAAATACGCCGATTGCCACTGTACTATTGCTGACAATCAATACCGCTTAACATTACTTAGTGTAATCAGAGCCTCCAGAACCGCATCCCCGATGCTTTCAGTTCATCCATTCGATAAAGGCTCTTGACGTCAATCAAGATTTTCTCTTCATCAGGAATATTTTCTTTAAAGAGCGTCTTTAATTGCATCGTTGACATAGAACGATATTCCTTGTGTCCGACTGCAACTATTACGCAGTCGGCTTTTGGAACATCCTCCCATGCAGTTAAGTCTACAGCATATTCTTGTTTAGCTACCGTTTTATCCGCCCAGGAGTCGGTTACGACAGGATTAATGTCATATTCTTTTAAGCGATTGATAATATCAACAACCTTACTGTTTCGTGTATCAGGACAATTTTCCTTAAAAGTGATTCCCATGATCACTACAGTAGCCTTTTTGGGTGCCAATCCGGCCTCTATCATCTGTTTTATTGCTGCATCTGCAACGAAAGCCCCCATACTATCATTAACTTTTCGCCCATTTAGTATAATCTGACTATGATAGCCGAGCTTCTCAGCTGCGTTTGTCAGGTAGTATGGATCGACACCGATACAATGTCCGCCAACTAAACCGGGACGGAACCCCAATGCATTCCACTTCGTATTCATTCCCGCAAGGACTTCATCTGTGTCGATCTGAAGTTTGTCGCAAATAATAGCGATTTCATTCATAAATGCTATATTAATATCGCGCTGTGAATTTTCGACAACCTTTACCGCTTCAGCCGTTTTTATGTCAGATACAGGAAAGGTTCCCGCCTTGATTACAATATCATATACCTTCTTTATTTCATGAACTGATTCTTCATCCATACCGGAAACTATTTTGCGGATGTTTGTAAGGGTATGCACCCGATCACCGGGATTGATTCTTTCAGGACTATAACCGATCTTCCAGTCAACGCCGCACTTGAGTCCGGATTCCGTTTCAATAATCGGGACGCAGATATCCTCGGTAACGCCGGGGTAAACTGTCGACTCAAAAACAACAATAGTACCCGGAGTTAAATTTTGTCCAATTATCCGCGAGGCACCTTCAACGGGACGAAGATCAGGCGTTGTATCGGAATTAACAGGGGTCGGAACCGCAACTATTATAAATTTCGATTCCTTCAGTCGGATAGGATCTGCTGTAAAGTCTACAGTTGTACTCTTAATTGCATCACCGACTTCATTGGTAGAATCAACTCCATTGCGGTATTCATTGATTCTCTTCTCATTAATATCAAAGCCTATCACCCTAACGTGTTTTGCAAATTCAACCGCGATTGGCATTCCGACATAACCTAATCCCACGACCGCAAGCTTTTCTATCCCTGAAATCAATCCTTTGTAAATCGTATTGAATTCCATTCTCTGTATGTTCCTCGTATTTCTTTTTTTGATTAGCCTTTTTTTATTTCAGCTATCCACAACTCGCTACAGTTCCTGCTTAATCTTTGAAACTACATACTCCACCTCTTCCTTCGATTTATAAGGATCTATAGGAAGGCTAAGTACATTTTTACATAGTTTCTCCGCGATTGGGCATTCTGCAACCGCACTGTCACTATCAGAAAAAGCACGCTGGCAGTGCATCGGCTTTGCATAATATATCATAGTAGGAATGCCATCGTTTTTAAGCTTAGCCTGGAGCTCGTTTCGATTTATATTATCAGGTAACTGCATAGTATACTGTGCCCAGGAACTATAAAAGCCATCTTGAACAGATGGGAGAATCAGATCTGTCTCATTCAAGCCATCTGTATACCAGGATGCAACTTTATTCACATTCGCTAATTCATAATCAACGAAAGCCTTTAACTTCTGGAGTAATACAGCGGCTTGTAATGTATCCAGCCTGCTATTCTTTCCAATTCGAACATTATTATATTTGGCTCCCGGGTCAGCCGGATTACTGGTGTCCTTCCCATGTACGCAGATAGAACGAATAATTTCCGCCCACTCATCATTATCAGTAAAGATGGCGCCGCCATCTCCATAGCAGCCCAGAGGCTTTGCCGGGAAGAAAGACGTAGTAGATATGTCGCCAAAGCTGCAAGACATCTTTCCATAAATACTTCCGCCAAATCCCTGAGCACCATCTTCCAAAAGAAGAAGCCCATATTTATCACATATAGCTTTAATTGCCGGATAATCTGCAGGGAGCCCAAAAAGGTCGACAGATACTACCGCTTTAGCTTTATATTTACCTTCAGCCAAAACCTTTTTTATCGCCTTTTCTAACCTTACAGGATCAATATTATATGTATATTGGTCAACGTCTACGAAAACAGGCGTCGCACCCTCATCAGCAGGACATTCTCCGGATGAGAAAAATGTAAAGTCAGGTACAAAAACCGCATCACCTTCTCCTATCCCCCAGGCACGCATTGCAATTGAAATAGCGTCCGTTCCGTTTGCACAGGTAATACAATGCTTTACACCGACATATTCAGCCAGTTGCTTTTCCAATTCCTTTACTTCAGGTCCGGAAATGAATTGTGCAGACGTTGTTACTTTTTGTATTGCGGAGTCTATCTGTGGTTTAAGAATTTCGTACTGTTTTCTTAAATCTCTGAATTGCATCATTTCACTTCCTTCAAGCCATCAGAATGCTCTCTATAAGTTCTACCACACCGGTTGCATACAAGATCATCTGTTAATTTATTGCCACATTCGCATACCCACCCCCGAAGACGAGCAGGGGCACCAATCATGAGAGCATGCGCTTTGACTCTTGATGTTACAACTGCTCCGGCTGCAATCATAGACCACTCGCCTATCGTATTGCCGCATACCACAGTTGCATTTGCACCAATAGAAGCTCCTTGTTTTATAAGAGTTTTTTTATAAGAGGCTCTTCCTTTCGGGTACTTAGCTCTCGGTGTCAAGTCATTGGTAAAAACACACGACGGACCACAAAACACATCATCTTCAAGCTCTACGCCTTCATAAAGGGATACATTATTCTGGATCTTGCATCCTTTACCGACTTTTACATTATTGGAAATGTTAACATTCTGACCGAGAGAGCATCCCTCTCCGATCCTTGCCCCTGACTGAATATGGCAAAAACACCATATTTTTGTCCCTTCACCTATCTTCACATCCTCATCAATGATACTACTGGGATGCACATAATACCGTTCCATATACCCTCCGGATTCAGTTATCGAATCTGCCGACAAAATCCATAGTAGAGCAGTTGTCAAGCGGAAGTTTCACCGGTTTGTGCTCTGCCGCCGATTTGTAAATTGCCAGAACAAGTTCCAGCGCTCGCTTTCCGGCCTCGCCATCAACCAATGGTGATCTTCCGGTGTTGATTGCCTCAATTACATCAGCATATAAAGGAGTATGTCCGAAACCATAAATATTGGGCGGATTATCGCTAAATCGTTCTTTCACCTCTGCAGAATCATCCAGTCCGTCAGCAAAACTCCATTCTTCAATAATATTATCACTTGTACCGGCTGCTTTGGCTGTACCCTTTTCACCGAATATATAAAGCGTTTCCTCGAGATTCCTGGGGTAGACATTCGTCGTTCCTTCTATCAGTCCATAAGAGCCATTGGAGAACTTAACAAGTGCCATACCCAAATCCTCCGCCTCAAGGTACTTATGTTGGATCTGGTCAGTATATGCTACCACTTCGTCTACTTCGTCACCCATAAACCAACGGAGAAGATCAATATTGTGGATACACTGGTTCATCAGGCAGCCTCCGTCCTGTTCCCATGTTCCACGCCAGGATGCCTGATCATAATAACTCTTACCGCGATTCCACCGAACATGAGCCGCACCATGAGAAAGTCGACCAAATCGTCCTTGATCTAAAGCTTTCCTCATATACTGAACAGACTTGTTAAAACGGTTCTGGTGATTAGCACAGACAACCACTCCGGCTTTCTTACCCGCAGTTATAATTGCGTCCGCATCAGCTATTGAAAGAGCAATCGGCTTCTCAATGATGACATGGCAGCCGGCTTCAATGCAGTCCAAAGCAATAGCTGCATGTTTTCCAGACTCGGTAGCTATGGCAACAAGCTCCGGTTTTTCTATTTCAAGTAACTTTTTATAATCTATGTATTTTCGAACCGTGTCTAATCCAAATCTCTCTGATTTCTCGTTCATCTTTTCGGGATCAATATCGCTCATGGCAACAAACTCTAAATGATTATTTTTTGCTGCCTCTATGTGGTTTGGCGAGATACGTCCACAACCGATAAGTGCATATTTCATTTTCGGTTCCTCTCCTTCTTAATCTATATTACCTGCATTCGTTCGTTTCATTGAATACACAGTGTATTACCTTTTCCAATTGTGCTTCCCACGTAAGATTTTGTTCTGCGTATCTTCTCATATTCATATGAACTTCGGGATGATTCCTGATCTCATCATAAAAGCTTATGATTTGTGTCATATCAATCGTACTTTCGTTATTAGGAAATAATTTATAAAAGTCGCTTCTGCCCAAGAATGCATCATCTTCAACACTTCCAAAAAAGGGCACACCCATAGCGCAATATTCTCTATTTTTAAGTGCAGATGTCTTTTTTACTCCACTCCTGAAAGCACCCAAAATTCCGACTCCGATATGACTTCCGGCATAAATTTCCTCCAGCTCTTTTCCTTCTTTTGAACCATGAAAAAATACTCGATCCTCCAGTCCTGACTTCTTTGTAAGGTTACGGAGTTCTTCATCAGCCGGTCCGCTTCCGACTATATGAAAAAATATTTCGCGCTTTAGCTCCTCATTACCGGTCGCATATTCTAGCATACTCTTAATAACGCGATCATATCCATGGTCTCTTTGAACTCTGGCAACGCCAATAAGATGGATGTCATCCTTATACTCAAGTAAATCCCCCAAGTATTTAATTTGAGATATATCTATTCCATTGGAGATATTCACGCATGGTATGCCGTAGATTGATTGATCATCACTATATGTTACAATATAGTCTACATATTTTTTCAATTTCACCCGATTGAGTTTATCCTGGAAAAAATCAAATAGTGCTACGGGATTATGATTACTTTTATTCTGTTGATCATACGGGTATGTCGGTATTTCAACAACTACCTTGCAGACTTTATGCAACCCTTTTATCATACGCATAAACGCCCAACCTGCCAAAGGATATCGGATATAGCACACATCAATGCCATTTCTTTCGGCAACTTTCGGCAATAAGGAAAAAAAGCTGCAAACCGTAAAATACGATTTCCATCTTGCATTTAACAAAACTCGCTTACTGTCTCCATGCCTCAAAATTGCCTTCCCATCGTCCATACAAGCAAGCCAAGTGTCGCCCCCTGTTTCTCTAAATGCTTTATACTGGCCTAATACTTTCTTGGACACTCCAAGACTCTCTTTTGAAGATATATCAGTCTGGCAGATCATCAGAACTTTCATTTGTTCGATTCCTTCTTTTTATAATCTTTGCAGGATTACCCCCTACGATGCAATATTCCTCAACATCATGGGTCACAACAGAGCCAGCCGCGATGATAGCTCCCTTTCCTATATGGCACCCTCCCATTATTATAACACGGGCTCCAATCCAGACATCATCTTCGATTACAATAGGATCCGGCTCTTCAAAACCTTGCCGCCACATAGGAATATCTGTCCTGTCAAAGCGGTGATTTACAGTTAAAAAGGTGCAATCCGGACCCATCATAACATCTTTTCCTATCGTAACCCCTGCCTGCATCAACCAGCAATTTTCCCCTATTCCGGAGTTATCTCCAATAGAAATTGCATGACAGATCCTAGCGTTTTTGTCTATATTTACATTTCTGCCGCAATGGTCCAGCATCAATCCGGCACAAAATCCCCGGAAAGTTTTCGCCCCAAAATTAAATCGGCTATCAGATAACGGCATATGCTTTCCGACCAGATTATAAAGAACATACCCGGCAAATCTATTTACTTTATTCATACAGTCACCCCGTACAACTCGTACCAGCTGAGAAGATTTGTCTCTGCATCAAAACATAGTTCCTTCATGCGTTGTTGAATCACTTCACGCGACGGTGATGTTTTTACATCATGCTCGTTTTTTCTCAGGAACATATTTCTCAACATCTCAGCCCAGATGTGAGGATCTCCGATTGGTAAATAATTAACCAGGCCCAATCCCAAATCGGCTTGCCTTGTTATTACATCAGAAAGAACACTATGGCAACCTACTGCCTGAGACTCAACTGCAACTACCGGCAAACCCTCATAGATTGAAGGAAGAAGCATACAATCTGAAAGTCTTAGTAGTTTTGCGACATCATTGCGAAGCCCGAGACATCGGATCTTCTCCTCAAGATGATTCTTCTTTACGGATTCCCAAAACTCTGTATATAGAGGACCGTCTCCGGCCATCAGCAGAATGCAATTTTCTTTTCTAAGAAGATTCATGATTTCTACCAGGAACAGCTGGTTTTTAGGAGCATAAAAATGACCTACATGAATAAATACACACAAATCTTTCTCAATGTTATACTCATCTCTTAGTTCTTGTTTGCTCTTTTGTACATAAAAACTATCTATATTGATCGCGTTGGGCAAAAACTCAAATGTTCGCTTTCCATATAGAAATCTGCCTGCAAGATCGCTGCAAGCTACCCGTCTAGTCGCTGCGCGATTGTTTAGCATTTTCAAAGTCGTAACCATCACCTTGCGTGAAAGAGAAACATTTCTTTCATCATAAGCCTGATGGCAATGACTAATCCGTATCGGTATTCCGGCACGCTTTGCTGCCAATAGTATCATCCCGTTGTGATGAATGTTATGGGCATGAACCGCATCATAGTGTCTTTCCCGAAACAACTTGCGAAATTGTCGATAAAATTGTACCAATCCGCATGAAGACGGGTTCTGTACGAGAATAACTTCGCTACCGGAATCGATAATTTCTTCGAAGTATGAGTTCTCTTCCGGGTTCTGATAAACAGCAAAGTCCATTACAACTTTCTTTCTATCAATTTTCCGAAAGGTATTCATTACGACAGCCTGAACGCCACCGGATTTCTCTAGACTGCAAAATACTTCAAGAACTCTTACCATTGTTCAACTCCTCATTATCCTCAACTTCCCGTCAGAAAATACCAAAGCCTTTACAATTTATTTCGATTCTCGCTGCACATTCGGCTTTACCGTTGCCTTCCACCAGAAATAATCACGTCGAGATTCCAAAATTTCCTCAGAGTACTTCTTTGATCTTACAAAATTCTCTTCTGCACACAGCTTCATATATTCGGGATGATCAATCATATATGAAATCAGCTCCGAAAGCTGCTTATAGTTTTTTCGTTCATGAATACAGTCATCCGGCAGTTGTTCCGGAACCGCTGTGCCCGCGCCTCCTATTGCCGGACATCCACGACTCATAGCTTCAACAAGAGCTCTTCCGAGCGTCTCCTGAAGACTTGGCATGATAAAGATATCTATATCATCAAGCCACTGAAATACGGGATCGCCGCCGGGAAGGGAACCGCAGAAATCAACACGATCCGATACTCCATATCTTTTGGCCAGCCTCTTCCATTTCTCAGGATTACCGCCTCCCAGAAACAGGAGTTTCAGTGTGGGGTACTTGTCTTTCAATAAAGATACCGCTTTTATGGCAGTATCGTGACCTTTATAATCAACATTTAAAGAAGCTATTAAGCCCAGTCTGATCTCTTTTTGGCCTTTCATGTAGGATATCTTCTGCAGGCGCTGGTACAAAACACCTTTATCCGGAATGGGAATATTTGTATCCGGACATCCCATGTTAAAAAAACGGTTCGGATACCGTTTCTGCAAAAAATGTCGTGAGACATATAGCACGTTCGGTGCTTTCCCGACATATTTTTTCTCAAGGCAGGTCATAACGGGCGCAATAAGCCGTCCCTTCAGGCTGTGATTTGTATATGCATCGTGAGCACACCCTACTACCTCAACAGCATAAGGTTTACCTGATTTTTCTACTACTTCGCAGGCAACATATCCAAGAATACTTGGGAGGCGGATAGTCACAAAATCAGCCCTTTTCACTTGTTCCTGTATAGTTTCTCTTGCCTCTCTTATTTTTCTTAATCCGCTCAGAGTGGCTAAATCTGGTAGCGGGAAAAAATCAACTCTTTCACCGCTGGAAATACTCATATTTCTACACTCGTCTTCTGTAGCTTTATAAATACGGCCACCGACCGTAATTGTATCAAAATATTTCAAGTATCTTTTCCACAGAAGCGAATACGCAAAGTGTCCATAGCTATAAAGAATTCCATCGTAGTCCCAGAATTTATTATCATGGATAAAGAGCATTTTCATCTGTGCATCTATGCCTCCGATTTCAAGATAGCTTCGATTATCACTGATCCTTATAAACTGTATCCTTTATGTCAAAAATCATCGTTAACATACCGCGGCCTTCTCTCAATTTCAACATTTCTCCTTTGTAACAGAGAAAAGCCTGCAAGTGCATATATCATCCAAAAAAAAGGCTGCCGATTGTTTACAAGAGTAAACGATTCGACTATCAGAGCCCCATATATGCACAACGCTCTTATATCTACTTTCTTCATTTTTTCTATGCACCATCTGACCCATATCGAAAAGGGAATGAACCCATAATACCAAAGCGGGCCCAACACAGAACTATGTATTTCACTCTTGTTGCCAAACCTGTCAAAAGCACCTTCGCCCGCACCAATCAATGTATATAAAGGATATTCGACTACTTTAGTCCACTGGCGGTCTCGTAACACTTCGGAAGAACCGCCGGAAAAATCATCCAGCTTCTGTTCAACTCTTTGCATCATATATGATTCTGAAATGGATGATGGAAGACTCACATCGCCATGAACAATTGCCAGACCTATCAATATAATTAATCCTGCTGCAATAATCATTAAGAAATCGCCGCCATTGAGGGTCTTTGTAGAAAACAGTACATAAAGGATAATAAAAACAAGGAAACCAAGGAGCATGCCGGTTGAAGACGCCTGAAATATCAAAAACAAAGAAATCATGTACCATAGAAGAACTTCCCGGTTCTTACCACGTCCATGTTTTAGCAACGTGATTAATAACATTGCGCCAAAGATAAAAAAGGAATACTGATTAGGGTCATTAAAAGTCCCCATATATCTTACTCCTGAGTGAAATCTCCCTCTCCCAAGCAAAAACACAACAAGTTGGACAAGAATATCGATTTCCAGAACTCTTTCGAGCTGTTGTGCAAACCCTTCGATTTTTATAAGCTTTTGAATCAGGAGAACAATTAAATAGTTGAAGAAATAATAAAATGTAGAAATCAGGAATGTCGTAGAATTGTTAAAAGCAAAATAAGCTCCATTTATGATAAAAACAAATATAATGAAAATCTTTAAATACTTGTCCTCTTTTTCACAGGTTAACGACCCGCCTGTTATAACATACAGCAAAACAGATCCAAGTATCAGAAAATCACCTATTTGGGGCATCCCGGAAGGCAACATATAAAACTGTTTCATTAAAATCCCCAATAAAAAAATATAGCTTGCTAATGGCTGTCTATTACTATTCATTTCTTATTTCGCTTTTCCATTTACGTTGTATGAAACAACTGATTTATTGTCTCCTGAACCACGATTCTCCTGTCAAACGCCTCTTCCATGTGTTTCCGTCCTTCGAGACCCATTGCTGCGCTGTCCTTATTCCTGATCATCTTTTTCATTGCTTTGTATAGGCTATCTGCATTTTGAGATTCGCATAGATAACCGCTGATTCCGTCAATAACGGCCTCTCTGCAACCGGGAATATTGCTTGTTATAATCGGTCTTCCGCTGGCAGCGCATTCCAGATTGGTATTCGCCATACCCTCGTGGTAACTGGGCAAGACAAAACAGTCACATTCTGCTATAAAAGGTCTTACATCTTCCTGATAACCATGATATTTAAGCCACCCTTCTGCCTCGTATTTTTGCAAAGCAGCTTTATAATCATCTTCAAAAGGGCCTACAACATCAAGAGAGCACTTCTCGCCATTTTCCACGAGCCGTTTCATAGCAGCGAAAAGTTCATCCATACCTTTTTCTTTCATGACTCGGCCTATAAAAAGAAATCTGCAGGTCATATTCCGTGGATAAGGTATTGGCGAAAACTCGTCGAGATTCACGCCTGCGCCATGAAGTACGTATGTCATCTTCTCCGCTATAATGCCTTCTTTGACAAATAACTCCTTATTAGCCTGATTTTCAAAAAAGACCACACCGGCTTTTCCCAGCGCCCGTTTGTACATGAATATTACCAGCTTTTTTAGGAAACCGCCCTTTTCAAAAGCGGTACCCAACCCGGTAATATTGACTGCATACCGTATACCCTTTATCTTGCAAATCCAACCCGCATAGATATTTGGTTTTATAGTATAGGTTATTACCATATCCGGTTTAACCTTATTGACTATAGAAAAATAATTCCTGATTAATTTAAGGTCGGTAAACGGGTTGATCCCTCTTCTATCCATAGGTGTATCCACAAAACCACACCCCATCTTGACAAAGGGATCTACTAATGCTCCATACGGAAGAGCTATATAAACCTCATTTTTCTTAAGAATCTCCGTTATGAGTTCCTTTCGAAATTTAAACAGGCCTACGTCGAGATTAGCTATTATAAGTATCCTCATTTTAACAGCCTTGCCGGAACACCTATATATATCCCGGGCTTATTTATATCTTTAACTACCACGCCGCCTGCACCGATTACACAGCCGGCACAGATGTTCACATTGTTGCTCACCACAGCACCTGTTCCTATCCAGCTGCCGTCTCCCACAGTAACCGTACCGCTCATATGGCTTCCGGGAGCAATATGACAGTAGTCACCGACCACGCAGTCATGGTCGACTGAGCTACATGTATTTATAATTACTCCGCACCCTATCTTCGCTCCCGGATTAATAACTGCGCCGGCCATAATAACAGACCCTTCTCCAATTCCCACACCTTCTGCCACTACTGCATTTGGGTGGATAAGTACAGGAAAACAATGTCTTGACCTTTCCCTTTCCATGAGCGCTTTCCGAATCCCGCTATTGCCAATCGCGACACACATATCCCCTTCGATCTTTTCTGCCATTTCATCTGAACCAATCACCTCAAATCCGGCGCAGGTCCTGATTTCAGGATTTCTATCCAGAAAAATAATCTCATCATATGTCCGTCTGGCTATATCAGCTACCACTTTTCCATGGCCTGAAGCACCTATGATAATCAATCGCATTTTTCGGCCCCCATGAATTCTGTCATTGTTGCCGCTTCACCCCCGGAAATTCCTTCTTTCTTTAGCACTGTTTTTATTGTATTAAGTACTATCTTTACATCTCCCGAGAACGTTATATTATCAACATACTTTATATCCCATTCAAACTTCTCTTCCCAGGAGATAGCGTTTCTTCCATTTACCTGTGCTAATCCGGTAAATCCCGGTCTGACCTCATGACGTCTTGCCTGTTCGGGTGTATATCGGGATAAATACTGTGTTAAAAGTGGTCTGGGTCCCACGACAGACATATCACCTTTAATTATGTTTATAAGCTCCGGTAATTCATCAAGTGAAGATGCGCGCAGTCTCTTTCCGAACGGGGTAAGCCTCTCTTTATCATGCTCTACACTATTCTGTCCCTCTTTAGGCGGAAGCATCGTACGAAATTTATAAATCGTAAAAAGCTTTCCATCCCGACCGGGTCTTTCCTGCTTAAAGAGAACCGGAGAACCCAATTTTACACGAACAAGTATTGCCGTTATCAGCATTAAAGGAGAGAGAACGATAATCGCACCTGTTGATAATAAAACATCCAGTCCGCGTTTTATGTACTTTTCATAAATTCCGTGCGGTTTATGTTTTTTGTTGATTTTCGGCTTTTTTCTCTTTTTTCTTTCCATAAGATCCATAATTTCCATATGAACCGTAACCATAGCCATAGCCGTAACCATAGCCGTAACCGTAACCATAGCCGTAGCCATAGCCGTAACCATAGCCGGTTATACCTCGTTCCGTATCATTCAATATATATCCGAGCATACTCACACCCGTATCTGCCAGACTTTCGAGATTCCCGAGCACACTCTCAATCTGTGCATAATCCTGACGGATAATAAATACTGCGCCGTCAACCAATCTGGCAAGTATTGCCGCGTCCGCTACGACTCCGCATGGCGGCGCATCTAAGATAACTACATCGGCCATCGAAGTCAAAGTTTTAAGCAGGCTCTCTACATCAGAACTGCCAAGTAATGTCCCGGTATCCTTAACTGATGCTTTTCCCGGAAGTATCTTCATTGAATACTTGCCGTAATCGATAAGTGCCTCCTCAAGCTGCGATGTTCCTTCCAGAATATCCACTGTTCCGGGACTGTCTTTATCTAATTCCAGCCCCATTTCCTTTGCTACCGACGGATTCCTCAAGTCCATATCCACCAGTATAACTTTTATATCCTGGCGTGAAAGAGAGATTGCCAGATTGATGGCAACACTGGTTTTTCCCTCCCCGGAAGCTGCACTCGTAACGAGAACTGTCTGTGCTCCTATTTCATCTGCCTCACGGATAAATCTTGTCCTGATTGTCCGCATGCAGTCTCCCAGAGCGCCGGGTGCTTCCGGACTGTCCATAAGAATCGTTTTTTCGCTCTTCCCTGACCGAATTTTCTTTTTTACGTGTGGCACCGCTCCTAGATATGAGAAAGACAGATGCCTTTTTAAATCCTCCTCGCTCCGCACTGTGTGCCGTGTTACCGCATATAATAAGATAAGCACGGCGGACACGAAGAGCCCCACGCGCAAACCTCTTCTTACTGCCGGTCGATAATTTGCCGGATTAGTCGGTTTCTTCGGCACTCCCGAATCATCAATCATCTCAAGTTGTGTCTCTCCGATGATATATTCTGCAACTGCAGGATAGTTTTTTACAACGGACTGCAGAATATCGTATGCATCCTGTGGATTAGATGAGTCCACTCTGAGCGTAAAAAGAGAACTTTGCTCCAGAAAGTCTGCCGATATAGTCCCGTTAAGTGTCTTTACTCCCAGATCCTCCTTTATAACTTCCTGAAGTGTGCCGGAAGTTAAGATATACGGAAACGTTTTTGCCATCTGTGCAGCAGTTGTATTATTATAATAAGTATTAGAATACCCGTAGGCGGTATGCGTACTGATTACAAAGGACGCAAATGCCTGATATGTCGGTCTGTAGCTATTACGGGCCTGAAAGTAAAACACACCGCTGAAAAGAAGCACAAGAATAGGAATAATCCAAAAATATTTCTTAAATCCCTTCCAAAGATCGTCTACAAGATACATTAAGTAACGATTCTCTATCGTCATCTGGTCGCGTTCTGCTTCTTCTACATTAATTTGGTTAGGAATATCCTTTCTTATATTATCTGGCATAAGCACCTCCGTATCTTCCGGTTAGGTAATTACCATATCTACGCCCGCTGCGTATACCGAAGAATCCACTCATCGCATCATTGAACACAACGCCCAGAACATGCCCCTCTGTCGCATTCAGCGTATCGATTGCATCATTGATATTCCGCGCAAGTACGCGATCCTGCCTGACCACGACCAGACTTGCATCTACATAGTCAGCAATGCCCTCCGCATCCGGAACCAATCCCATCGGAGCAGTGTCAAGTATGACATAATCGAAGTTTTTACGAACATACTGTAAAAAAGTCCTGAGACGTCCGTTTGCAAGGACGTCGTCAATATAGCCTGTAGCTGCATTATTTAAAACAAAGTGCAGGTCGTGATTAGGATATTTCTTAATTGCATTTTCCAAACCTTCTCCGGTTCTCAGCGCCTCTACAAAATTGATTGCCTCCTCTTCAGGTATCTCAAAAATCTTATAAAGAGATGGTTTTCTGAAGTCGGCATCGATTAGCAGTACACTTTTTCCTTCCTGTGCCAGGGCTACCGCCAAATTGGAAGCAACTGTCGATTTTCCCTCGTTTTCCGCAACTGAAGTAACCAAAAGCGTTTTTGCCTTCTTTTTGTCCATACGGCTTCTTACCCGGGAAGCCATAAGGCGACATGACTCTGCATAGCGAAAACTGAGGATAGGGTTCGTTAATACCATGGAAACTTTTTTTGTCTTTCTCCGGATCAGGAAGTTCCTTCCCTCATGGTAAATACTTCCAAGATGCCGCGCGGCAAGCTTTGAAGATGCTTCCTTTGGATTTTTTACGGTATCCTTAATATAGGAAAAATAGGCCACATAAAGAATTGCTATAGCAAGACCCAACAGAAACCCAATCCTTCTGAACATTCCTTCACCGCTGATGTTTGAAGGAGTTGACGGAAAGGTTGGTTCCTGTATTATATCAATTACAACATCTCTCACGACATAATCAGATATTGTGCTGTAATTCTCCAGAATTGCGCGAATGTAACGATATGCTGACAGACCCGACTTCTCCTTTACAGTCAATGTCATGAGATTTGTCTGATCGAGAACAGTAACCTCAGTATTGGCTGTATACTCCGATACCCCAAGTTCCTTCGCAATCGTTCGTTTAAAAAGGTTGCTTTCCAAAACAACCTTCAATTTTTCCGCTGTCGAAAATGCACTGGATACGTTCGAATAGTACGAAGAATTACTGCCTTGAGTATTGACTGTAAAAGTAGCAGAAGTCGTATATTCCGGAACATAACGGAACCTGGCAAAGCTTCCCGCCAAAAGAGCTATTGACAATGCAAAAAGAATTATCACCCACCATTGTCTCAGAAGATCAAGTACAATACTAAATACATCCAGAGTCCTGTTGTTTTTAAAGACGTTTTCCATTCTTCTTCACCTATCTCATTCTGTCACAACAATATATATATATGCATAATTGGATATGCCCTCAACAGCATCTGTATAGTTTACTTTAACCTCATATACCCCGGGTGTATTAAAGTCAACATTTGTCTCGATAAACAGGCTGTCCGGCGTAAACATAATAGGCATACCGTCACTGTCATACTCGCCACTATAAAAGTTCCCGTCGTCTGCCCGGTGATAAGTATATCCCCGATATGATATCTCATCTATAAGACCCAAGACATCTACGCCCTCACCAACCGATGTATTCACAATATAGTTCTTCATGACAATTTTCGGTCGGACATTTTCTTCCGCCGCACTATACACTGTCACGGTAACCGGAAGATGAACCGTATCTCCAAGGCTATTTGTCACAAAAAACTCCATCGGATAGTCACCCGTGTTATAATTACTCATCGCATAGTCGCTGGAAATACGTATTTTATTAGATATATTGCCGTCCAGCACATCATATGCAGATAGATTCGCGGCAATATTTATATCACCTTGGTTTTCCTTCGTAGTCTGGAATTTAAGCGGCTGCGTCAGTTTAAAAACAGGTGACTTATAGTCGCCATAAATAACTTCCCGGCTTGCTCTTGTCACATGGTTATCCGTGTCAGCTACAGCATAAGTAACCGTCAACTTTCCTTTACTGATAAAATTACTTCTGCTTTCAATAAACAGCTTTTCCGTCAAATCACCGTCTTTTGCATCGGTGGCGGTTACACCGTTAAGAATCGACTCGTCCCCGTCGTTAACAGACACCGTAATCGACTCCTGATCCATGGTAATGACCGGATTCGTCCTGTCCGTATTTATACCTTCATATAATCGATATCCTCCTGACACGACAACAGAGAATATAAATAATATAATCACAAAAATGCGTGTACGTCTGAGCATAGCTTACCTCATTTCCTCCTACACGTAATTAACGCGTAAATAAACACTTTCTATTCAGAGCATAAATGCCTCTCAATATTTCACACTCTGCTTTTTTATTATCAATGGTTGTGACTTATACCGCTTTTCATACAAAAAAAGACGGTTCCATAGCAAAATTAGGAATCGTTTTTCCGCTTAATATGCGTCTCGGGTTCTTATCAAATAGTCGTTCTGCGTATTCTATATCAAAATGCCGCTGTATAAACTCATAGGCATCCTTCATCCACGGAGTCCGATGCACCGGACTGTGAGCATCGCTTGCCATGCAATGAATCAGCTCATAATTTAGCAGCGGTGCACATACCTGCTTCACCCTCTGCCCGAAACGTCCGAGCACACTACCCTTGTTCATCTGGGTTGCACAGCCCATCTGAATCCAGTCATATACATAACCCGGATCCAACTGCACACAGTGGTATCTTTCCACGTGGGCTATAAGAGGAGTTCCTCCTATTCTAAGGATGTCTTCCAGACGATCGGTTATCCAGTCGGGGCTGGATTCGAAGGGAAATTCTATCAGGTAATACTGGGTTCTGTTCAGACTGATGAGCTTGCCTTCCTGTATTTTCTGAACCATGTCATCAGATGCCATGATTTCCTGCCCTTCAAGAATCTGAATTGGCAACCCATGAGATTTCAGCATCTCCTCAAGTCTGTCATACCGCCTCGAAAATTCAGTCGAGTAGAAGTTCTCATACCGCCCCAGCTGGTTGGCATGCGGGGTGGCGCATATCGTACGGATACCACACTCCCAGGCAAGTTCCGCCATGCCGATAGAATCTTCGTAATCCTGCGATCCGTCGTCTACGCCCGGTATTATATGTATGTGAAGATCGAGCATAGGAATCCTTTCCCAAATACATATGTTGCTCTGGCTCAGGGATGATATGGATGTCTCGATTAACATACGTTCATACATTATAAATACATATGTATCTTGTAATCAACCCTGTTTAAAGAACCGGCTTATCCATTTTTCTGCTGACTATTATTTAAACGCAAAAAATGACAGACTATATGTACAAGCACGCTCTTTTCTAATGCTTTTAGCATGTTACCACATTACATAAGGATATTCAATATGAAGCATCCTCAAAAGCATCTAAATAATTTCGGCATAATCATAAAAAGCTACAGTTCGCGGACAGTATCAACTATTAAAAAACCAATTACAATTGCTCGTGAAAGGTAAAAATCGCGATGTAAACCGCTATGTACCATAAATCCATAAGCCATATTGCTATAAACCATAAATTAGATATGTCTCAAGGCTTGACAATTTACGTCCCATAAGCGTAATATGTACATAGAGTTGTATCTATTCCGATTATGCGAATAGATTCTATATAGTTCTTGAATTTTATAAGGGGGATATAATAAAAATGAGAAAAAAAGTATTTGCTCTGGCACTTGCAGCGGCGCTGACAGTTGGTACAAGCGTTCCGGTTTTTGCAACTACTACAGATTCTTCTGTGCCAACCACAGAATCTTCGGCTGCAACAGACTCTTCTGTGCCGGCCACAGACTCTTCGGCTGCAACTAAAGATTCTTCATCTAAAACCACCGGTTCACAGACTGCAAAAAAGGGTTCTCTTAAGAGTCCGGAGATTACTGTAACGAATACACCAACGCCTACTCCTGCTATTACAAGGACTATTATTACTCCGAGAGTAACTACTCCTCCAAGCAGATCTCCAAAGACCGGTCAGCCCGATTATGTATTGTACGGCGTTCTGGGTATGGCGGCATGCGGTTCTGTCGTTGTTTTCAGTAAGAAGAAAAAGGATGAAACAAACGCTTGATCGGTTTAGTTTAAGCAATGTGCTTTGCTTAACCATCACTTTTTAACGAAGTAAAAGGTGTCCATTGGACACCTTTTTTAATGCATATCGCAAAATACACGCTTTCTTTATTTTTATGCTACATGTACTATTAATACCAATTTCTCTCCCTCAAGCTCATACACCATTTCGTATGTCCCCTTCTCTGAAACATCAACCTTTCCACTGTATGTGACAGCTGACAGAGCATCTCGACCATCCGCATACTCTGCTCTCACAATATATAACGACGGATCAAATCGATCACCTACAGAAAGCGTTACTTCGGGTTCTGTTATCGCCAAATACGCCGGCACACCTGATATCGAGACTTTCACTCGTTCAGTAGCCCTATCTCCGAACATATTTTCAAAGCTGATAGTGTAATGCACAATCTCTGAGCATCTTGCATCCGGTTCACATGTAATTTCTACATTTTTCCTCATATCATTTCCGAATCCATCATCTACTGAGTATTCGCTTTTTGTCAAAAGCAGGTCACCGAGCTTATCTTCTAACGGTCTGGTAACAGCAGGCATCTCTTTCGGAACATTTATTCTCGGACCGCTATAATTATGAAGCTTAAGGGCTCTTGTAGACCGAATGGCACTTGCTTCTGTTTCTGCAGTATACTGTATAATTTTCTCTGAAAGAGTATCACCCGGATAAATCCGAATAAAAGTCATTTTTTTTACGTCTTCTTCTGTATACCCTTCCAGTGTAACGCCTTCAAGAAAATCAATATCACCAACACCGCTATAACTTAGTTCTTTCGGATCAAATTCAAAAGCATCAATATATGCTCCCTCCGCCTGCAGGGCTTTTCCCGCAGTTTCATCTTCCTGTGACGTTTTTTCTCCTATACAAAGAAGACCTATTGTACCGGTTATACACACAACAGATATCACTATTTTCAGAATGGTACTCCTCATATTTTTACTCTACCTTAATATAAAATGTGCTCAAGACCTGCTCATACAGGGCAGTTTGATCAGGATAGAATTCGATATGATCTCCGCTGCCGATAACAGATTTTCCAGGTATGGAATGAATTGCATCTCCTTCAATACCATATTCAAGGACCTTTGATGTCAGATATGTAAGCTGAGAAGCTGTAATATTGCTTGTCATATACGGTTTAGCATTTGCATAAAGGCCCAATGGAAGCGTCATATCTGCGCGAACGCATTCTACTGTACGATTCATAAAAGCATACAGGTACTGCTTCTGACGGGAAATTCGATTTTCATTTGTCTCAACTATGCTCATATCTCGCCAACGCACATACGTCAATGCCTGATTTCCGAAAAGCGTCACTGTAGATCCGGCTGTAAGAGATGCGTCCGTAGGTGACAAATCTTCCAACACAGTAAGAGTAACGCCTCCCACAGAATCATTAAGAACCGGTATAGCGTCATAAGAAAGGCGTGCATAGTAGTCTATCGGCATTCCATAAAGATATTTTGAGACAGCCTCTGCTGTATAACGACAGCTTGTCTCGTTATCTTTACCATATGCGTATGAAAGACATATTTGCATCTTTTTTTCTCCGGCATAATCACCATCTGAAGCGTATTCAGCGACCGGAACGAATGTATCGCGGTTAATATTAATAAATGATATCTTCTTATTAGTATTGTCTATGACTCCCAAAAGAATAGTGTCAGCCTGTCCGTTCCTTCCGGCCATAGTCATTCCACTCTCTTGCTGCTCTACTGTTCGGTCGGTACCCAGAATCAGAATAGTCGTCAAGTTATCATTCCACCGATACTTCTGTCCTTTATAGGTGATAGTCTTTCCTTCATCTTCGACCGTTTCAACCTCATCAGGAATCTCTTCTTTCGGCATTACGATCTCAACGTCTTCTGCTTTCGGCGTCATAGTCGACTGTCCGTGGCTTCTCATAAAAAGAAGTATGCAGATGACCCCGACAAGAAATACAGCCACTGCTATCAGTATTCTCACTATGATATTCCGTACGTTGGCTTTCTTTTTGCGGCTGTGGCTGCCGCTGGATTTGATACTTGAAGCCTTTCGGGTTTCTCGAGGATTTGCTTCTCTTGCGGCAACTATAGCCGACGCCAGTCGAGGTGCGTCTGTTTTGGTTGTACTGTCGCTTTGAGTCGAGGGTATACCTTCATCGGAAGTTTTTATATTCTGCTCTTCAACGGAATTATTACCTCCGGTTAATCCGGACTTCATAGTACCTGCATCTTCGTTTGTACTGTTCTCTTCTCTATACGCAGACTCATTCATCAGTTCATTATGGAGCCGGGCAAATTCTTCCTTATCAATAAGTATTGTCGACCCCTGTCCCTCATTCTCTTTGCGTACGCTCACCGACTGTGTGTAGTCTCCCGATGGTCTATCCTGAAATTGCGCTCGGCGGCTTGATCTGCGATGGCGATGGCTGCTACTGTGATGATGGTGGCTACCACTGTGATGATGTGAGCGATGATGTGCGGCCAGCGGCACCCGTTTTTTCATCGGAGTTTCTTCCAAGTCAGTCGATGATACTTCTGAATCCTCTATTATTCCAATGTTGTTATTAGTTATAGCATCTTGAGATGCGCTGTTAGCGTCTGAGCCCTCTGCATCTTGTGCGCTTTGAAAAGAAGATGAGCTCTTTTTACCGTTATCGTAAATATCGGTATCTGTATGGTGATGATGGTGATGATGAACTCGATGATGTGATGCAAGGCTCCTCCGTTCAGTTTCTACAGGCACTTCAACCTGACCGCATTCTTTTTCTGCCGTTATATCAGCCATATCACTGTCACCTGATCCATCAAGTATTTTTCCATCATCTTCAATACTTACTTCCGCTTTTTCAACTTGCATGTCATGGTTATTCGTATCGGTACTCATATATTTCCTTTGTTATTCTTCATTTAAAAATGTTTAGTCTATTCTTTGTTTTCTTGACAGCAAAAATATCGGAATATACAAGATTTCCCTATGCCGTTTGCTATTTTATTCCGTAGCAGGGGGTATTTCATCCGTTAAGGACTCTGTTGTTTCTGATTTTGATTCAATTGCCTGTTGCTCCGCTATTCTCGCTTCTTCTTTTTCAAGCTCTGCTTCGGTCCCTTCCCAAACAAGTTTCCCATGTACAAGGAATCGGTGCTCCGGCTGTCCGTTGATGCAAGTTGAGAGAGTAATGATACGATCTGAAGTGGTCACTTCAACACCTTCTCGATGATTGGTTTCCATGTTTCTCGTTTCAAAAATCTCTGTGAGAAAATTTTTAAATACTTCCGGATCTTTCCAATCAAACACCACCATTATATTGTCGTTACTATACGGGCGGGTACAAAAAATGTCATAGATGCGTATCTTATCTGGTGTATAAATATAACAGTACCGTGTCTTGTTAAAGAAATCTACATCCTCATACCAGTGGAGAGAAGCAAACATAGACTCTCCGTCTGCCATATTATGACCATATATTACTGTGTTAGGGTCACTGAAGTCTTTCTTATTATAGTTCTGTGTAAATACACATCCTGCAACAGCAACATCTCCGTATAAATCATGGTTGAGATAGTACTCACCGTCTGTTGGATGCTGAGCGATTGGATAATCAATGGCTGCATCTTGTATACGAATCCAAGCATAGAGATCCGGGTTGATTGCTTTCAGTTTCGTAAAATCGATGGGGTTTCCGCGACCTGAAAAAATATCGGGCGGAAGTTTAGACTCCTCACCTTCACGTACGCCGGTGAATTCCTGCGCTTCGAGTTTTTCAACTGTGAGAGAAGAATCATCTTGTAATGTTGGGGTTGGCGTTGCCGTAACCTGTACTTTTGAGGCAGTATCCTCGTAGACCTCACGGGATTTCATATCCTGCATGAGATTCCAGGCCACGAACGCAAGGC
>ODAI010667316.1_pt1 | contig 29113 bp, 16 predicted proteins | sample 1539321 | NCBI WGS metagenome assembly ODAI01 (sample SAMN02144231, study PRJEB22623) | gut metagenome | biome: sheep rumen | host: Ovis aries | place: New Zealand
AGAACGACGTGGACATCGTGGGCGCCAGCTCACTGGCAGCCGGCCACAAGACGCTGATCCCTCAGCTCATCGAAGAGTTGAAGAAACTGGGCCGCGAGGACATCATGGTCACCGCTGGCGGCGTCATCCCTGCTCAGGACTACGACTTCCTCTACAAGGCAGGCGTGGCTTGCATCTTCGGCCCCGGCACTCCCGTCCCCTACTCCGCTTGCGAGATGATGAAGATTCTGCTTGGAGTAGAATAATTGAAAATTGAAGATTGAAGATTGAAGATTAGTCCTTCACACTTCAATTACCACTCATTAAGTCCCTCTGCTGATGGCAATATCGGCAGAGGGACTTTTCGTTCCTAAACGCCGGCGTTTACAGTTACACCATAATGTCCTTGCAAATCATCAATGATGCTTCATCTATTTTAAAATTCATTTTAAAATTTCGGATTTCGTTTGGTGATTCGGATAATTAGTGCTACCTTTGCGCCCGATTTGTCTCAAAACGACACGAACAAATATAGCACACAACACCTAATCAATGAAAAGACTCCTTACACTACTCCTGGCCATATCCTGCTTCGCAGGCTTATGGGCTGAAGATGTAACAACAGAGCAGGCTCTCGAACTGGCTCAGAACTTCCTGAACAAGCAACAGGCTGCGTCTCCAGGCAGGCCTCGCAAGGCACAGGGCACACAGAAGCAACTCACATTGCAGGGCAAAGTGAGCGGACTCTATGTGTTCGACGTGAAAGACAGCGGCGGCTTTGTCATCGTCAGCAACGACGACCGCACTTACCCCATCCTCGGCTTTAGCGAGAGCGACAACATCGACATCAACAACATCCCCGACAACATGCGGGCCTGGTTGCAAGGCTATGCCAAAGAGATAGCATGGCTGCAGCAGCAAAAGAGCACCATAGCGCCTCCCAAGTCGGAAAAGGTCGGCACGCACAGCACGGCTGCCGTCGCTCCCTTGTGTACGTCAAAATGGAATCAGGACACGCCCTACAACAACCTCTGTCCCACATATAACGATTCCTACTACGGCAGCGGAAAGTGTGCCACAGGTTGTGTGGCAACGGCAATGGCACAGGTGATGTACTACCACAAATGGCCCTCAAGTTCCACGAAGACCATCCCCGCCTACACCAGCTACAGCTATAACCTGTCCCTGTCTTCATTGCCTGTCACTTCTTTCGACTGGACAAACATGAAGGACAGCTATTCCGGCAGCTACAATACGACCGAAGCCACAGCAGTAGCAACGCTGATGAAGTATTGCGGCTATTCCGTCAAGATGGACTACGGCCCATCGTCGGGTGCCTACACCGAGGACGTCGCCATCGCTCTCAGAGACTATTTCGACTACAACCCCTACACCACACGCTTCGTATCGCGCAGCTCCTATACCTACGCCAACTGGACAGACCTCATCTATCACGAGGTGTCGCACAAGCGTCCCGTCTGCTACGGCGGACTGTCCGACGGTGGAGGACACGAGTTCGTATGCGACGGCTATAAGTTCGAAAGCAACACCGACTTCTTCCACATCAACTGGGGCTGGGGCGGCCTGAGCGACAACTATTTCGTCCTCTCTGCTCTCGACCCCGACCAGCAAGGCATCGGTGGCAGCACATCCACCGACGGCTTCCACTACGGACAGGATGCCGTAATCGGCATACAGAAGTCAACGGCAAGCGGCACTATTGCAACTGTCGAGCCCAATGCCAACGACCTTACACTGAACAGCATCACCCTGAGCGACAGCACTGTTGAGCCACAGACGACGGTGACCGTTACCTTCAACATCACCAACAACAGCACCGACCCCTACGACGGCGACATCTGGCTGTGCCTGAGAGAAGGCGACGAGGACTACCTCATCGAGGGCGAGACAGTCGTCATCCCGGGCGGAGCAACTCAGGACGTCGTCATTTCATACACACCTAGCAGTACTGGCACATACGAGTTCTCGTTCTGCTTCGTCAATTCCAATGGCGAATACGACAGCAGCAACCCGATGACAGCTACACTGATTGTAGTCAACAACCTGTACAGCGAAGTGGTACCCGTCTATGGCTACTGGGCCGACAACTACAGCCGCAGTCAGTTCATCATAGCAGAAGCCAACCTCGCGGAGTACGCCAACACGACCCTCACAGGCGTGACATTCACTGCTACACAAGGCTCCATTAGCTGGGGCGCCGCCCAGTTCGACGTCTATCTGAGCGAGACAAGCGACAACACCATCAGCTCGCTCAAGGATTGGAGCACGCTGGAGAAAGTTTACTCCGGCAGCCTGTCTGTCAACGACACGAAGATGACCATCACATTCGACGAGCCCTTCTATTATCAGGGCGGCAACCTGCTGGTGGGCGTCAACCAGACCGCGACGGGTAGCTATCAGAATGTCTCCTGGAAAGGCGATATCATCGCAGGCGCCTCGGTGGGCGGCTACGGCACAAACATCAGCCAGCAGAACTTCAGGCCCAGCACAGTCTTCACCTATCTGCCGGGCAACGTAACGCCCCTGAAGACACCCATCAATCTGGCTGTCGATTACAGCGGCGGCACCTCAGCCACAGTAAGCTGGACAAGCTATGCACCAGCCTTCGACATCGAGGTGAACGGCATCGTGACAGAAGGAGTCAGCAATCCATGCACACTGACAGGACTGGAACTTGCCACTAAATATATAATAAAGGTACGCGCGAGGGACGGCGAGAATATGAGCGACTGGACAGAACCCGTCAGCTTCACCACCAGCCTCTCCGAACAGACATGCCAAATCCGACTTGAGCTTACAGACCTGTTCGGCGACGGATGGGGAGGTGCTGCCATCAAGGTTGTAGATGTCCTGACAGGCACAGAGCTTGGCACATTCACCAACACCGACGAGGCTAAAAAGAACGAGGCACAAGTCTATTACGTCGAGGTGCCCGACGGCCGCGACATCGAGTTCCAGTGGGTAAAGGGCAGCTACGACCACGAGTGCGCCTATGCCGCATACGACGTGGCTGGCAACCTCATCTTCTCGGGAAGCAGGAGGATGACGACACCCGTCACTTACCAAGTGGACTGCAATGCCACCACGACGCCCGTCATCGCCTTGGTCAACAACGAGGACAACACCACTCGAATTGAAGACCTCGACGGCACAATGGGTTGCGAAGTCACCCTGCAGGGCCGCACGCTCTATAAGGACAACACATGGAACACCATCTGCCTGCCCTTCGACGCGACGATAGCCGAGAGCCCGCTCTCAGGAGCCGACGTGCGTGCTTTGAGCAGTGCAACACTCGAAGGCGAGACAGTGATACTGAACTTCACCAGCGAAGGAGCCATCACAAGCCTCGTAGCCGGCACGCCATACATCATCCGATGGGCAAGCAGCGACAACATCCAGGAGCCCGTCTTCACTGACGTAACCATCGACAAGACCGTACGCGACGTCGTGTGCGACCTCGGCGAAGGCAAGACAGTCACATTCAAGGGCACATACGGCCACACAACCTTCACAGCCACCGACCGGAGCATCCTCTTCATCGGAGCAGACAACAAACTCAACTACCCCCTGGCCGGCGCAACCATCGGTGCACAAAGGGCATTCTTCCAACTTCATGGCATTACTGCAGCCGAAGGGAATGCCGTCAAGCAATTCGTGCTCAACTTCGATGGCGACGACCCGACAGAACTGCAAATAGTAAACAGTAAATCGTCAAATAGTAAATGGTATGACCTCAATGGCCGCAAGCTTACAGGCAAACCGACCCAAAAGGGTGTTTACATCCGAGACGGGGAAAAGGTCACAATCAAGTAACACCACACAGACCACAACAAGCGCTGCTCGACCAATCATCGGGCAGCGCTTTTTCTTTGCATCCAAACAGGTATGCCGATTCATCAAAAAAGGCACACCCATCTATCGGGAAAAGTATGCATATACTTTGGCATAAGAATGCTAATACTTTGGCATAAGAATACAAATGCTTAGCAAAAAGTATGCTAACATCTTCATTTGGGCATTATTATGCCCTTATATTGTTATATTTATGCAGTAAGTATGCATAATGCATGCCTCATGTTAAAAAAATATGCACTATGCTTGTCGGTTTTTACAAAAAAACTTAATTTTGTGGTCGGATTGTATATAAAAAAGGACAATTCTACTATTAATAATATATTGTTTAACTAAAGTTTCAACAACATGAAAAGGAAGACTACTTTCCTGGCGAAAGCATTCCTAATGCTGTTCGCCGTGCTACTCTCCGCAGCAGGAGCAAAAGCACAGCAAGCCATACCCTACTCGTATGGCTTTGAGGACAACGACCTGGCTACCGACGGATGGACAATAGTCGATGGCGCAGGAAACACTAAAATTATTACCACAGCCAAGATGAACGGCGACTATGGCTTCCAGTTCTACTACAACACGAACCCGCCCCAGTACCTCATCTCTCCCGAGTTGACAGGAACAGACAAAGGCGTTGCCGTGTCATTCTACTACAGAAACCCCAATAACTACACGGAGACATTCATGGTAGGCTACTCCACGACCACCAACGGCACGGATGCCTTCACCTGGGACACAGAGATTACTTCACCGAAAGAATGGACGCTCTATGAGAACACCTTCCCTGCTGGCACAAAATTTGTAGCTGTCAAGTACACAGCCAACGACCAGTACAGGATGTATCTCGACGACTTCACCTTCGTAGCCCCCGAAGCAGTGGCAAAGCCCACCGGCCTCAAGGTCAGCTACACAGGCGGAACACAGGCCACACTCAGCTGGTCGAGCGACGATGAACTCTTCGACATCGACGTGAACGGCACAGTCACCGAGGACGTGGAGAACCCCTACACGCTCACCGGCCTCAGCTACGAGACTGAATATACTATTAAGGTACGCGCCAAGAAGGACGGCGAAGTCAGCAAATGGTCAGACCCCGTCAGCTTCACAACAGAAGTGCAGTTCCCCGCACCCACCGACGTGGCAGCATCAGGCGTCACAGCCAACACGGCCGACATCGCTTGGACTGGCAAGGCCGATAGCTACACTCTGCGCTATGCTGAGCTTCCTGGTTTCTTCGAGGACTTCGAGAATGTCACAAATAATGCTCTGCCTGATGGTTGGACAACCATTGATGCTGACGGTGACGGAAACAACTGGTTCACCTTCACGCCCGATGGTACTAATGATGCAAATGGCAATCCCACTGTATTTGACACCACATGTGCCACTTCTGCAAGCTATAGTCAAAGTGCACTCACTCCCGATAACTGGCTGATTTCACCTCAGCTTGACCTTCAGGGCACCATGAGCGTTTGGCTTCGTGCACAAGATCCCAGCTGGACAGGCGAGCACTTTGCCATCTATCTCTCATTGGCTACAGACATCGCAGACGTCAGCGACTTCACGATTGAATTAGTTCCAGAAGCCGAGGCTACTGGCGAATATGTAGAATACACTGCTGACTTGAGTGCTTACGCAGGTCAGAAGGGCTACATTGCCATTCGTCATTTCAACTGCACAGATATGTTCCGACTGAATGTGGATAATTTCTCCGTGCTGGGAGAACCCACATGGGTTACTATCGACAATGCTACAAGCCCCTACACAATCGAAGGACTCACACCCGAGACCATCTATCAGGTAGAGGTGCAAGCCGTCTATGCAGACGGCGAGAGCAAGTGGGCAGGAACAAACTTCACAACACTTGAGGACGTTCCAACACCTTCTGCTCTTGCAGCGTCTGACGTTACTTGGGGTACTGCTCAGTTGAGCTGGACAGAGAACGGCACAGCTACTGAATGGGAGATTTGCCTGAACGGCGACTTGAATGCCCCCATTCCTGCCCAAAACAACCCATTCATACTGTCAGGCCTCACGCCCGAGACAGAGTACACCGCTAAGGTTCGCGCCCTTCAAGATGGAAAGTGCAGCAAGTGGAGCAATGAAATTACCTTCACCACAGACATCCGATTCTATCCTCCCACAAACTTGGCAGCAAACAACATCACTTCCACTTCTGCAGAAATCAGCTGGACTGCTGACGCAACAGCAACAAGCGCAGTATTAGAGTATGCCGACGCAACAGGCGCTCCTCTCGTATTAACAGAATACAAGTATGACAACGGCACATCCGCATCAGCCCTGGGAATATCTGCTGAATTCTCTTGCGCTGCAATGTTCCCCGCAGGCAGCTTCACGGGTAGCACCTTGAGTAAAGTAAGTCTTTTCGATGCGTCAGCAGCTGAAGCCACTGTTACCATATACTCTGGTGGCGACGCAGAACCCGAAACAGCTATCGCATCAAAGGATGTCTCTCTGACCAATGCCGGTGATTTCGTTGAAGTGGACTTCGGTGTTTCTTTAAACCCCACCCAGAATGTATGGGTTGTTGTAACCTTCCCCTCTGGCGGCTACTATGCTGTCGCATCTGATGAGCTTGGCGATGCTAACGGCAGATGGTCTAACCTTGGCAGCGGTTGGGTTGACCTTGCCAGCGTGGGCGGTTCGGGATACTGCTGGATGGTTCGTGCTATTTTTGCTACTCCCGATCCCTCTGCCCTGACTTGGACTACTGTTGCTGACGCTACTTCTCCTGCAGAACTGACTGGTTTGACACCCGGGACTACGTATGCCGTCAGGGTGAAGAGCATCTACGGCACTGATGGCGAGAGCAAGTGGGCATACACCTCCTTCACGACTGAGGAAGAGAACCCTGTTCCCTCTAACATTGCAGCCGAGCTTGCTGCCGACGGCGCCGTCCTCACTTGGGAAGGCAAGGGCGACAGCTACAACGTGCGCTACCGTCAGGCCGCAATCCAGGGCGAAACCTACTTCGAGGACGACCTGAGCACTCTCGACAACTGGACCGTTGTCACCGCAGGCGAAGGCCCGGGCTGGACTATCACTGATGAAGTTGGCGCCAATGCTGCAACGGCATATAGCTGGAAAGACAACAATACGTACAATGCCGACAACTGGCTCATCTCTCCAGCCGTAGAGTTGGGCGGCAAGGTAACCTTCAGCGTCAACACTTCCACCTCATATCCCGACAGCTACGAAGTGCTGCTTTCTACGACAGGCACAGAGACGACCGACTTCACCACCACACTGCAGGCAATGGCAGAAGCCACTCCCGGACAAGTCAGCATTGACCTGAGCGCATACAGCGGCACAGGCCACATCGCTATCCATCACGTTAGCACGGACTGCTACCTCCTCGTCGTCTGGGACTTCAACGTCTACGGGCCGGACGCTCCTGCCGGCGAATGGACAGAGCTTACGGCTGCTAAGACAACGGCCACTCTGAGCGGTCTCGCCACGAACAATGCCTATGAGTATCAGGTGCAGAGCGTGAAGGACGGCAGCACTTCTGAATGGAGCGCAGCCAGCCAGTTCGCACTGCTGACCCTTGCCAACGATGCCGACAACAAGAGCATCATCAACAAGTTCCACGACATGACGGCTCACGTCACCCTCGCCGACCGCACCATCTACAAGGATGGCACATGGAACACAGTCTACCTGCCCTTCGACCTCACTCCAGATGAGTTTGACGCCTCTCCGCTGGCCGGTGCTGACGTCCGCACACTGCGCAACGCACTTACCGTAGAAAACGAATCCGTGACGATGAACTTCACCGATGCCGGTGCCATCGAATCAGCTTGGGGCGTTTACTACGGCGGTGTACCTTACATCATGAAGTGGGATAGCGGCAGCGACGTTGTAAGCCCCGAGTTCGCCAATGTGACCATCACGAAGTACGAGAGCCCAATGAAAGGCAGTGATACAGATACAAATTCTGGCATCAGCATCGTCTTCAAGGGCACATACGCTCCCATCAACTTCACAGCAGAAGACACGAGCATCCTCTTCATCGGTGCCAACAACAAGATTAACCATCCGTTGGCAGGTGCTAAGATTGGTGCTATGCGCGCCTACTTCCAGCTTGAAGGTGCATCTGCTGGCGAAGGAAGCGGTGTGAAGATCTTCACGAACCTCGACGACCTGGACGACGCTACTGGCATCGCTAACATCGAGAAGGCTGAGAACACTGGCGACTGGTACGACATCAGTGGTCGCAAGCTCGCAGGTAAGCCCAGCGTGAAGGGTATCTATGTGAATGGTGGACGCAAAGTCACCATTAAGTGAGAATAACTGAGAGTTCGCTCGCACTCTCGGGTGCGAGCGGACCTAAATAACACTCAATAGAATCATTTAATAAATGGAGGACTTAAATATGAAAAAGACATATATGCAACCCACCACGAATGTGGAAAGCGCTCAACCTACGAATCTCTTATGTGAGAGTTTTAAGGGCGACACCAGCACCGGCCTCGTAGATGGCGGCGGTAGCAGTGGCGAAGCCCACGCTCTGGAAAGTGCCTGGAATATTTGGGGCGACGAAGAATAAACCCCATTCATGATAAACAAGGCGTGGATAGTTGAATGACTATCCACGCTTAGTTTTTAAACACGACGTGTTAAGTTGTGCTACTCGGCACGTCGAAATGAGAAAGATGGCACGTCGAGTTGTCCAACTCGACGTGCCATCTTTTATATCATCCCTGCAGGTCCTTACAAACGATTGTCTTTAGGGAAGACAACTTGGGGCTTGAAGGTCTTTGCTTCCTCAAAATCCATAAGGGCATACGACATGATGATGACCGTATCCCCCACAAGCACCTTGCGAGCCGCGGCACCGTTCAGGCATATACAACCCGAGCCACGGTCGCCACGAATGACATACGTCTCGAAGCGTTCGCCGTTGTTGTTATCCACCACCTGCACCTTCTCGCCTGCAATGAGACCGGCTGCATCCATCAAATCCTCGTCAATGGTAATGCTGCCCATATAATTAAGATTCGCCTCGGTCACTGTGACCATGTGAAGCTTTGACTTCAATACTTCTATTAACATCTTCTTTATTTATATCTTATATGGTCAATGAGTCGGATCGGCTTCGTGCCGCAGAAGACCGTGATGCAGCCCACGATGCTGGGTGCATCGTCCCATGAACTGACTTCAGCCAGGCTGTCTCCATCCACGATGCTGAAGTACTGCACCTCCAAGCCGTCAATCTTATTTATCTCCTCGACGACATAGTCATGCGTCTGCTGAACAGAAAGGCCCAATGAGCGGCTCTCCTTCATAATGCGATAGATGTTGGCGGCCGTCTTACGTTCATCATCAGTGAGCAATGTGTTACGGCTGCTCATGGCTAGACCGTCTTCCTGACGAACAACAGGGCAGGGCACGGCCTCCAACTTAAAGCCAAGGTCATCAATCATCCTGCGAATGACTGCTATCTGCTGATAGTCTTTCTCGCCGAAGTAAGCACGATCTGGCTCAACATACATGAAGAGCTTGCTCACAATCTGGCACACGCCATTGAAGTGTCCAGGACGCATCGCCCCCTCCATCACGCTGTCGGTAGGAGGATAACTGAACTGACGTGTGTCGGGCTCAGGGTAAATCTCCTTAACTGTTGGAGCGAAGGCGATGTCTGCCCCGCACTCCTCGAGCAGACGGCAGTCTGCCTCGAGCGTACGAGGATAGCGCTCCAAGTCCTTCGGGTCGTTGAACTGTGTTGGATTAAGGAAGATGCTTACGACTGTGACATCATTCTCCTTCACGCTTCTGCGAACAAGCGAAGCATGTCCCTCATGCAAGGCACCCATCGTCGGCACTAAGCCGATGGTGCGTCCTTCTTTTCGTTGCTCTGCCAAACATTTGCGGAGCTGTTCAATTCTATTTATTACCTTCATGTATTAGACATAAAATCGTGCAAAGGTACTAATTTATTCATAATACACGGTTCATTATTCATAAATATTTTATGTTTTTCGCCTCAAAAGGTAAGAAAAGGAGCACTTATCCATTGTTATTTACGAAAATAATCGTATCTTTGCGTAGATATTATAGTCTATAAAAAGATGAGCAAAGCCAAGAAGATACTCTTCGTCACACAAGAGATGATGCCTTTTGTGCCAGAGACCGACATGGCTCAGATGGGCAGATACCTGCCTCAAGCAGTTCAGGAGAAGAGTCGGGAAATACGCTCCTTCATGCCCAAATGGGGCATCATCAACGAGCGTCGTAACCAACTGCACGAAGTCATCAGGCTGAGCGGCATCAACATTGTTGTGGATGATACAGACCACCCACTTGTCATCAAGGTGGCAAGCATCCCTGCCGCCAGAATGCAAATCTACTTTATCGACAACGATGACTACTTCCTGCGTCGCAGCATGGCACTCGACGCAGAAGGCAAGGAGTATGACGACAATGCCGAACGCGCTGCCTTCTATGCCCGTGGTGTGCTGGAAACCATCAAGAAGCTGAAGTGGTCGCCAGACATCATCCACTGTCAAGGCTGGATGGGCAGTTTCCTTCCCCTGTACATCAAGACAGCCTATGCCGAAGAGCCCTCCTTCCGCGACTGCAAGGTCATCTTTACTCCAGAGACACAGACCTTCACTTCCCCCGTGCCCGCAAACATGGACGGCATCATTGCCTTCCGCAATGCAACCATCTCTGCTACAAGAGGGCTGGGCGAGAAGAAACTCGTGCCTATGCTCAACAAACTTGGCATCAAGTATGCCGACGGCATCGGGTTCCTCGCAGAAAACAAAGACCTGACGAAGTATGCTGAAGGTCTCGGAAAGCCGTGTCTGCAACCAATCAGCACGGAAGAATATGGCATCCACTACCCAAACTTCTACGACACCATTTGGAACATCGGCAGAGTGGAAGAGGAAGAAAGTTAAACATTGAACATTTGACATTAAACATTGAATATTAAACAGACATATCGGGCATGGTATGCTTTCATGCTGACCATCGCCTTCAGTTTCACGAGTTGCAGCGAAGACACTGGCTCGCTTGGCATTTACCCGGGTCAGGATGCTATCTCCACAGAGCCTGCCACCTTCGGCATCCTCTCGAGCAGCATGTCCAATGACATCGTGCCAGCTAACAGCACAGCCTGCTTCCTTGGCAAAGTCATCGACCCGGAGACGAACCAGGCTATCATAGCCACCTTTGCCGCGCAATTCCATAACTACGAAAACTACGCCTTCCCCGACGAGGCACGCATCGTCAAGACAGACGGACATTTCTGCGACTCCATCGAAATACGTCTCTTCATCAAGAGCACATTCGGAGACAGGAACAACCCGATGAAGGTAGAAGTCCTGCGTCTCAGCATGAATGAGGACAAGTTACTCAAAGAGTCGGAAAGGCTTTACACCAACACAGACCTCTCACAATTCGCCGAAACGGACGAGGAGCCCATCGCAACAAAGGTCTTCACGGCCACCGACTACATTCTGAGTGATGTTCAACGTGCCAGAGGAGACTACTCGAGCAACATTCGCATCGTGCTGCCTCGCGAAGAGGGAGACAAGATTATGGAGAAGTACTACAGCAACCCCGACTTCTTCCGTGACTCCTATTCCTTCATCCGCAACGTCTGCGCGGGTTTCCTGTTCCGTACTGTTGGAGGCACAGGCACAATGCTCAACCTTGAGGTCAGCACAATGAACCTCAGCTTCACAGAAGAAGACAGTAATGGCAAAAAGACAGCTTCGATTTGTCGCTTCGCCGCAACACCCGAAGTCATACAAAGCACACAATTCGAAAGCAGCGGACTGTCTGTATCCGACCTCGTGGACAAAATGAATGCTGAGGAGAGTGACACCACGATGCTTAAGACACCTGCCGGCATCTGCACCGAACTTACTCTTCCAATCGACGAGATATTCAAGGGACATGAGAACGACAGCATCACGCGTGCCTCGTTTACCCTTACCCGCATCAACAATCAGGATGAAGATGCCTTGGACGACGACTATGCTCTTGGCATTCCGCAGAACATTCTGCTTGTGCGTAAACAGAACTTCAGCCGTTTCTTCGAAGAACATCTGGTTAGCGACAACCAGCAGTCCTATACAACCCATTTCTTCAGCACGTCCAATGCCTATCGCTTCGACAACATCAGCCGCCTCATCTCATATTGTCAGTATGAGAAGAAGGCTGGCATGAAAGCATCCGGCATGACAGCAGAAGAATGGGAAACTGCCCATCCCGACTGGAATCGTGTCATAATTGTCCCTGTCACGATAGCCACAGCCTTGGACAGTAACGGCAATTCTTCACAAGTCTCCGTCAATCAAGACATGAGTCTTGGCAGCACGAAGCTTGTGCGCGGCACAGAAGCTGCACCCATCAATCTGCAGATAATCTACAGCCGCTTCGCCAGCAAATAATATCTTTATAATACCAAATTACCACCGCTATGAAACATTTCATGCTCCTTGCGGCCATGTCCCTTTGTCTGGCCGTCATTATGCCAACATCTGCTCAAGCAGGTAAGAAGCGCGATGCTCGTGTAGCTTATGTCCTGAAGAACCTCAGGCTCAAGGCCGACGTGCAGGCCAAGTTCAAGCCCGTGCTTGAAGCATACCTCAAAGAACTCTCTGACCTAAAAGATCCCTACAAGAAACTCAAAGATGACCTGCAGGATGCCATTGATGCCAATAAACTTACCGCAGCACAATGCGACCAGCTCTTCGAAGAAAAGCAGAAGCAAGAAGAAAAAGAACCTGCCCTGAACCGTAAATGGTATGCTAAGTTTAAGACTGTCATCACAGCTCAGCAGGCATACAAGGCAATGAAGCTCAGCGACGACAAACTGGAATAACGTATGGCGACGACAGACGACAAGAAGATCATCTTCTCGATGGTCGGCGTAAGCAAGGTCATCCAGCAGAACCAGAAGCAAGTTCTCAAAGACATTTACCTCTCCTTCTTCTACGGAGCCAAGATAGGCATCGTGGGTATGAACGGTGCAGGTAAGTCCACGCTCCTGAAGATTATCGCAGGCATAGAGCAGCAGTATCAGGGCAACGTGGTGTGGAGCCCGGGCTACAGCGTGGGTTATCTTGAGCAGGAACCTAAGCTTGATGACGACAAGACGGTCATCGAAGTGGTGAAGGAAGGTGTTCAGCACATCGTGGATGCTTTGAAGGAATACGAGGAGATAAACCAGAAGTTCGGTCTGCCCGAGTACTACGAGGACGAGGACAAGATGAACCAGCTCTTCGCCCGTCAGGGTGAGTTGCAGGACATCATCGACAGTACCGACGCATGGAACTTGGACAGCAAGCTGGAGCGTGCAATGAGTGCGCTTCGTCTGCCGCCTTCCGACCAGCCTATCAACACGTTGAGTGGCGGCGAGCGTCGTCGTGTGGCACTCTGCCGCTTGCTCCTGCAGAAGCCCGATGTGCTGTTGCTCGACGAGCCCACCAACCATTTGGATGCCGAAAGCATTGACTGGCTTGAGCAACACCTCACACAATACGAAGGCACGGTCATTGCCGTGACGCACGACCGTTACTTCCTCGACGACGTAGCCGGCTGGATTCTGGAACTTGACCGAGGCGAAGGCATTCCCTGGCAAGGCAACTACTCCTCGTGGCTCGAGCAGAAGACCAAGCGCATGGAGCAGGAAGAGAAGGTGGCAAGCAAGCGCCGCAAGACGTTGGAGCGCGAGCTGGAATGGGTGCGCATGTCGCCCAAGGCTCGTCAGGCAAAGGGCAAGGCTCGTCTGAACAGCTACGACAAGTTGCTCAACGAAGAGCAAAAAGAGCGCGAGGAGAAGCTCGAAATCTTCATCCCCAACGGCCCGCGCCTTGGCAACAAGGTCATCGAGGCACATGGCGTTTGCAAGGCTTTCGGCGAGAAGACGCTGATCAAGGACCTCGACTTCATGCTGCCACCGGGTGGCATCGTGGGCGTCATCGGACCGAACGGAGCTGGCAAGACGACGCTCTTCCGCATGATAATGGGACTGGAGAAGCCCGACGCAGGCACATTCGAGGTAGGCGAGACCGTCAAGATATCCTATGTGGACCAGAGCCACGCGGACATCAAGCCCGAGCTCTCCGTCTATCAGGTCATCAGCCAGGGCAACGAGCTGATGCGCATGGGCGGCCGCGACATCAACTGCCGCGCCTACCTGAGCCGCTTCAACTTCAGCGGCGCTGACCAGGAGAAGAAGTGCGGCGTGCTGTCTGGTGGTGAGCGCAACCGTCTGCATCTGGCTATGGCGCTCAAGCAGGAAGGCAATGTGCTGTTGCTCGACGAGCCGACGAACGACATCGACGTCAACACGTTGCGTGCCCTTGAGGAAGGCCTCGAGAACTTCGCGGGCTGTGCTGTCGTCATCAGCCACGACCGCTGGTTCCTCGACCGCATCTGCACGCACATCCTTGCCTACGAAGGCGACGGAAGCGTCTTCTACTTCGAAGGCAGCTACACCGACTACGAGGCCAACAAGCTTAAGCGCCTCGGGCTGGAAGAACCAAAGCGGATAAGGTATCGGAAGCTCATGGAAGATTAGAAGAAGTAGTCAGTAGTCAAGTAGTCAGTAGTTAAGCCAAAAGTATAGGCTGAAGGGCTTGAGAAATAGTAATGGCTTAACTACCAGCGAAGCGATAACTACTTAACTACTTATCTACATCAATGGTAAATGAATGATGATTGTTATTAAGAACAAGGAATACGGCGGCGAGCGTCCGCTTTACAAACTTCATGATGCACGACTCGAGCATGTAACGATACACCTCGGGGAGTCCAGCATCAAGGAGAGCGGCAACATCGAGGCCTATGACTGCACGTTCCAGGGGAAATATGTCTTCTGGGAATGCCGTAAGTTCCTTGCACAGAATTGCCATTTCGAGGCTTCGGCCCGCTCTTCCCTCTGGTATAGCGAGAACGGCACACTCAACCATTGTCTGGTTGATGCCCCGAAGATGTTCCGAAGGATGCAGGGCATAGAGCTGCTGGACTGCCATTTCACCGATGGACAGGAAATGCTGTGGGACTGCGACCGACTCAGCATAAAGGACTGTTTGATTGAGAATGCCGACTATCTCTGCATGCGCACCGACAACATCTGCATCGACAACCTGCACCTCGAGGGCAACTATGCCTTCCAGTACAGCAAGAATGTGGAGATAAAGAACTCGCTCTTGAACAGCAAGGATACGTTTTGGGACACAGAGAACGTCACGATTACCGACTGCGAGATCAATGGAGAATACTTAGGTTGGTACAGCCGAGGCCTGACGCTCATCCGCTGCCACATCACCGGCGAACAGCCGTTGTGCTATTGCGAGAACCTGACTTTGGTGGACTGCACCTTCGGCGATGACGCTAATCTCATGCTCGAGTACAGCACTGTGAAGGCAAGCATCAAGGGAGACGTCCATAGCATCAAGAATCCGACCAGCGGCAGCATTGTTGTCGAGGGCCACATCGGTGAACTCATCATCGACGAGAATCAGAAGGCACCGGCAGATTGCACAATCCATGAAGAAAAGGGGAGTTAAAGAAGTTAAAGGAGTTAATGAAGTTAAAAGACAATAGAATTGGAAGCAGCCAAAGGTATCGTCTTTAACTCCTTCAGCGAGCGAAGCGAGCGATAACTTCCTTAACTTCTTTAACTTCCCTGTCACGATGAACAATGAAATACACGCAGAGTAAAGACACATTGCTCTCGCTCATACGAGAAGGCGGCAAGCTTGACTGGATAGCACAGGTCAAGCTTACCGCCTTGCTCAGTTTCCCCAGCATGTTGGCGCAGTTGGTGCACATCATGATGCAGTATATCGATGCCAGCATGGTAGGCAGCCTGGGTGCACAAGCCAGTGCAAGTATCGGCTTGGTGAGCACCAGCATTTGGCTCTTCGGCAGCCTATGTGCTGCGGTCAGCGTGGGTTTCTATGTTCAGGTGGCACATAAGATTGGTGCCAACGACTTTGCTGGAGCGCGAGAGGTACTGAGGCAGAGTTTCATGGCCTGCATTCTGTTTGCTCTCGTACTCAGTTGCATCGGCGTGAGCATCAGCCATTATCTGCCGCATTGGCTGGGCGGAGGCGAGGACATCTGCCGCGACGCGAGCCTCTACTTCATGTTCTTCTCGATGTGCCTGCCCTTCTCGATGCTGAACTCGCTCTGTGCAGGCATGCTCCGATGCAGCGGCAACATGCACGTTCCAAGCATCCTGAACATCGGCCTTTGCCTGCTCGATGTCCTGTTCAACTGGTTGCTCATCTTCCCCACCCGCACCTATCAATGGTCAATGGTCAATAGTCAATGGTCAATAAGCATCCCTGGCGCAGGGCTTGGTGTAGCAGGTGCCGTCTTGGGAACTGCCATTGCCTTCATCATTTGTTCCTCGCTGATGTGCTACTTCACTGTTGTGCGGAGCAAAGAGCTTTCGCTCAGGCAGGACAGCGGAACCTTTATCCCTCAGAGGAGCACGCTGCGCGAGAGTTTCCGCATCAGTGCGCCGATAGCCGTGGAGCACGTCATCTTGTGTGGTGCCCAGATTGTGAGCACCATCATCGTGGCGCCTCTGGGCACGATTGCGATTGCGGCCAACAGCTTCGGCATCACCGTAGAGGCACTCTGTTATATGCCTGGCTATGGCATCTCCGACGCTGCCACGACACTGGTCGGACAGAGCTTGGGAGCAGGCCGTCGCTTCCTGGCACGCAGTTTCGGGCGTATCACACTGGGCATGGGCATAACGTTTATGACACTGATGGCAGTGGTGATGTACTGTTGCTCGCCTGCCCTTATGAGCGTTATGACGCCCGACCTCGACGTCCAGCGGCTGACTGTTGAAATCCTTCGAATTGAAGCGTTTGCCGAACCGATGTTCGCCGCCAGCATTGTCTGCTACGGTATCTTCGTCGGTGCGCGCGACACACTGATTCCCTGCACGATGAACCTGGGCAGCATGTGGCTGGTGCGTATCGTCCTGGCATCTATTCTGGTCACTACGATGGGATTGCGTGGCGTCTGGATTGCAATGGCAATAGAACTTTGCTTCCGCGGCATCATCTTCCTTATAAGGTTCAGAGGCGACGGCTGGTTGAAGAAATTCTCTGTCAGCAAATAAACATCACCCTACCCTTTTCAAGGGAGTTCTGCATGCATTAGCATTCCTCGACCAACGCATGCTAAAGCATGGAACAACGCCCTATAGGGGAATGACAACTCCCCTATAGGGGAATAGCAAACGCCCTATAGGGGAATGACTCTTCCTCTATAGGGCGTTATGAAAGGCTATTCTTAACCCTTTACGACAATGTTGAGTTCGTCGAGTTGTTTCTGGTCGATTGGACCAGGAGCATCCAGCATGACATCCCTGCCGCTGTTATTCTTCGGGAAGGCAATGCAGTCGCGGATGCTGTCGAGCTCTGCGAAGAGACTGACGAAGCGGTCCAGGCCGTAAGCCAAGCCTCCGTGAGGTGGTGCGCCGTACTTGAAGGCATTCATCAGGAAGCCGAACTTCTGCTGAGCCTGTTCGGGCGTGAAACCAAGAATCTCGAATATCTTCTGCTGCAGCTTGGCATCGTGGATACGAATACTGCCGCCGCCCACCTCGACGCCGTTCACCACCATATCATAGGCGTTGGCACGCACGCTGGCGGGGTCTGTATCGAGCAGAGGAATGTCCTCGGGTTTGGGCGAAGTGAACGGATGGTGCATAGCCATCAGGCGCTGCTCCTCGTCGCTCCACTCGTACATCGGGAAGTCGATGACCCAGAGGCACGAGTACTTGTTCTTCGGACGCAGGCCCATGCGGCTGCCCATCTCGAGACGAAGAGTGCCAAGCTGCACGCGCACCTTCATGGCATCGGGGCCGCAGAGGATGAGAATCAAGTCGCCTGCCTTCGCGTTCATCTTCTCCTTGAGCACAGCAAGCGTCTCGGGCGTGTAGAACTTATCGACGGAACTCTTCACGCTGCCGTCCTCCTGAACGCGGGCATAGACGAGGCCCTTGGCACCCACCTGCGGACGCTTCACGAAGTCGGTCAGCTCGTCGAGCTGCTTACGGCTATAGACAGCCTGACCCTCGCAGCAGATGGCTCCGATGTAGGCAGCGTCGTCGAACACCTGGAAACCGGCCGGGAAGATGCTCTCCACCGTCTCGCGCGAAGCATTGTCGGGCTGGTTGTTCTTCAGCTCCACGAACTTCATGCCGAAACGTGTGTCGGGCTTGTCGCTGCCGTAGTATTTCATCGCGTCTGCCCAAGTCATGCGGGGCAGTTCAGGAATGTCGATGCCCTTCAAAGCCTTGAAGAGGTGACGGCTCATACCCTCGAACATCTGCAGGATGTCCTCCTGTTCGACGAACGACATCTCGCAGTCAATCTGCGTGAACTCCGGCTGGCGGTCAGCACGCAAGTCCTCGTCGCGGAAACACTTCACAATCTGGAAGTAGCGGTCCATGCCAGACACCATCAGCAGTTGCTTCAGTGTCTGAGGGCTTTGAGGCAAGGCATAGAACTGACCCGGATTCATGCGGCTGGGCACAACGAAGTCGCGAGCACCCTCGGGCGTACTGTTCACCAAGACAGGCGTCTCTATCTCGAGGAAGCCGTGCTGGTCGAGGTAACGGCGTACCTCGAAGGCAAACTTGTGGCGCAACTCAAGGTTCTTGCGAACGCAAGGGCGACGCAGGTCGAGGTAACGATACTTCATGCGAAGGTCGTCGCCGCCATCACTCTCCTCTTCAATCGTGAAAGGAGGCGTCAGGCTCTCGTTCAATATGTTCAGCTCCGAGACGAGTATCTCGATGTCGCCCGTCGGAAGGTTCTTGTTCTTGGAATAGCGCTCGGCAACCTCGCCCTTTGCCTGGATGACGAACTCGCGTCCCAGACGTCCCGCCTGCTGACGAAGCTCTTCAGAAGCATCTTCGTTGAAGGCAAGCTGGGTAATGCCGTAACGGTCTCGCAGGTCAACAAACATAAGAGCCCCCAAGTTGTGGACGCTCTGCACCCAACCTGCCAGGGTGACTTTCTCTCCTATGTTGGCGAGGCGCAACTCGCCGCATGTCTTTGTCCTATACATTATATATTTTTAAGACCCCCCAACCCCCTTTAGGGGGAGTACTTTTGCTGATTTCACTATTTGTTCCCCTAAAGGGGGTTAGGGGAACAAAAAAAGGATGAACTGTTATCAGCCCATCCCTTTACCTTGTACGCCCTCAGGGGCTCGAACCCTGGACCCATTGATTAAGAGTCAATTGCTCTACCAACTGAGCTAAGGACGCATCGCTTTTGTTGTTTGTAGGTGCGTTTTTCTCGAAACGCGGTGCAAAGGTATGAACTTTTCTTTAATCTGCCAAATGTTTTGCCAACTTTTTTTCTTTTTATGTCAGAGAATAGAACTCTGAGGGCGTTTTCCTCTTCAGAATATCAAGCTCAAAGTCCACTCCAGGGATGATTCCATGCTGACGAAGCACCGCCTCGGCCGTCTTGCGCGCAAGCACAGGATGGTTGTTCTCTTCGCTCAAATGGCAAAGCCATACATGTCGCAGTTGCGGCGTTGCAGACTCTGCCAACAGATACGCCGCCTGTTCGTTGTTCAGGTGTCCTTTGTCGCTGCTGATGCGGTCTTTGAGGAAGGCCGAATACTTGCCCATAAGGAGCATATTGACATCATGGTTCGACTCCAAGACAAGATAATTGGCCAGCCCTACCTGCTCGCGAATTGTATCGGTAACGTGACCGACGTCAGTGACAAGGCAGAAGCGAACACCATCTGCCTCGACAACATAACCCACGCAATCGCGACTGTCGTGCGGCACATCGAACGGCGTAATGCGGAAGTTGCCTATCTCTATAGGCTTACCCTTCTCCACGAAAGCCATACGGTTTGCCGGCACCTGAATCTTCAGGCAACGGTTGCAAGCAATGCCCTCGTGAACAAGTTGAGTCGCATAGATGGTCTTACCACATTCATTGGCGATGTTACCCACAGACTTGATATGGTCGGCATGGTCGTGCGTGACAAATACTGCCGACACATCATCCTCCAGACTCATATCCAAATCCTTGAGATACTTCTTCAGGGAGCGGATGCTAATGCCTGCATCAAGCAGTATGGATGTCTCGCCCGACTGCAAAAGATAGCAATTGCCACTGCTACCAGAGCCAAGTGATATGAATTTCATCCTTTTTTATTATATTTTATGCGCAAAATTACAAAATAATGTCACATAAAGCAAACTTTTGTGCGATTTTGTTTTGTTCGTTTAGATAAATTCGCTAAATTTGTGGGCAAAAATATTATTTTAGTATTAACTAAACTATAACAACATGAAGAAAACATTACTTTTATTTGCTGCTGCGCTATTCTCACTGATGGCCAGCGCAGGCGACGGTCTTGTTGCCGTCGGCGCAAATGTAATTCTGTTGCCGTCTTCTTATTATGACAACGACATTGAGTGGTCGGCATGGACATGGGTTTACAACTCTCAGCAAGGCTATGGAGAGTGGAGCGACACTAACCCCAACTACAACGTCATTTGCGGCATAGACCCTCTCACTGAAGAGTCTGGTCCCAGGCCTGACGCAGAAGGCAGACAGTGGTATGAGCCTGGCTTCGATATGGATTGGAAAGAAGGAGATGTCAACCTCGACGTATGGGATGAGGAGACTGGTGAAGACACGCCCATTTACTGGGAAGAGCACACCGCTCCCTTCAGCAGCGACGCAACGTGGGGAGGAAAGCCTTCCTATCAATGGACTGGCAACAGCATCATGGCCGACATCTATGTACGTCGCACATTCACGACCAACGAGTTGCTTTCCGGCCCTGTCTTCCTGGCTTGCGGTCACGATGATGCTCCCTGCGAATACTACATCAACGGCGAGCTCGTGTTCCAGAAGACCGGTTACGAAGGTGAATGGACAGACGACCAGGGTAACGTCCACTATGCCAACGGCTGGAACAACGGCGAATACATTCAGCTGACCGATGAGCAGAAGGAACTTATCAAGTTGAATGGAGAAGAGAACCTCGTTGCTTTCCACGTTCACCAGAACTGGGGTGGCGCCTTTGCCGACTGTGGTCTCTACACCAAGATTGAGGGCGGCCTCGACATGGGTTACACCACGCCTTGGGAAGGCAAAGTACTCTTCAACAACCGTGGCGGATTCCTGCGTGCTGTGAACAACCAACCTGTTGAGGACCCCAAACATCCTTGGTCAAAACTCTACGAGGCTCAGGAAGGCGACGAGTACACCTTCCTTATCCCTGGCTCCTGCTCTGAAGAGATGCTGGAAAATGCCACCATCTATGATGACTACATGGATATTGAAGGATACCCTGATGTAGCTTGGAAGGAAATGATTCAGTTCAAGACCCCCATCAAGATTAAGGAAGACCATGGGTACACCTTCAAAGCAAGAGTGTTGGCCGACAAGCCTATCGAGCATCTTGTCGTGAAGCTTGGCGACAACAATGCTGACTACAAGACAGACTCTCTGGAACTGGCATACGACTACTTTAAAGTACCTGCTCCTGCAGAAGGCCAGACCGACTACAACGGCCAACTCATTGAACTTGATTTCAATGCCCTTGAAAATATTGACAACCTAATGATTGCTTTCGACTTCATTGGCGGTCAGGACAGCACGACAGTAACCATTAAGGACATGTCCCTGATTGGCGAGGACTATGACGACGAGGGAGGAGACCAGGAACTCTGGATTGGCACGCACTACTTCAACTTCTTCAACATGACCAAAGCCAACAAGCTATATGAGATTTGGGACGATACGCTCAATGATGGCGACGGCGGCACGAGAGAAGCTACTCAAGAAGAGATTGATGAAGGTACGTTTGACGACCTCACCATTACCTGCGAGGTCGTAGATGCTCCTGAAGTAACAGGCCGCGTAGAGACAATGGCTTGGACGTTACCCGACTTCGACGACTCTATGTGGGACGACCAAATGATGCCCGTCGGCAGCGCAGGCTACATGCCCGAGCAGCAGAGCATCTGGCCCGGCGGCGACAACACCAATTACTGGATTCGTCGTAACTTCGAGCTCGACAAGATTAACGATCGCCTTGAATATCAGCTGAACGTCTGCCACGATGATACATATTGGACTTACGTAAACGGCCACCTGCTTCAGCAGAATGGCGGCTGGACCAACGGCAAGAACCCTGTACAGGTTCACATCCCTGCCCGTTACCTCAATGTGGGCAAGAACGTTATTGCCACATACATCCAGCAGAACTGGGGCGGTCGCTTCTATGACTGCGGCATCAACGTAACAGAGGTTAACTACGATGAGTGCCTCAAGCAGTTCAACGACGCTCTGGCATATGCTCAGAAAGACACGCTCCTGACCAATAAGATGAAGGCTGACGTACAGGCCATCGTTGCACGTGCACAGCAGTTCTATCAGGAGAACAGGAACGACGCTGCTGAGTTGAGGAGCTATGCAAGAGATAGCATAAGAGTAAACGTCAACAGAATCTTCGCTTACAGCAACGATGTTAAGACGCTCAAGGACACTTATGACATCTGCCGCAAGGAGAAGGACAACGGTTACTGGGGCACTGCCCTGACCGATGCTGTTGCTGCCCTCGACACTTGTGCAACAAACAGCCAGCTCACTCCATACCTCACGAACCTCCGCAATGGCCGCAAGGCTAACGCTATGGAACGCCATAACGAGAAGTATGTAGGTTGCACTCCTGAGATTGCCACGATGGATGATCTTGGCAATTTCGATGGCATTGCTCCCACATATTATATATATAATGTAGGCGCTAAGAACTTCCTCGGTGGTGGCGAGAGCTGGGGAGCACATCAGGCTCTCGAGTACGCTTCCAACGCAATGATGCTTGTCCAGGCAATGCAGGATGTCGTTGATGAGGAAACGGGCGATATTATTGACGAGGAGCCTATTGAAGGTGCAGTCTTCATCGAGACCTTCCGTCCTAACGGTGACTTAGGCACGAATGACTTCTTGGGTTGGAATGGCTATGTTGACGTAGGCATGGGCAACAACCGTTGGGAACTCATTCCCGTAGAGGGCAAGCCCAATGTCTATAACATCGCCCAGTACGGCGAGACCTTCGGCGAAGCAGGCAAGACCTATAATGGCACAGAGTTTGAGGCAGGCGGCAAGAAGCTGCTCGGCCTGCGCAGCGGCGACAATGGATACGCTCCATCGTACTATGTAGTCGACACCGACAACCATAGCCCTGAGCTGGAGACCAACCAGTGGATGTTCATCTCGCGCGAAGAACTGCTTGGCTTCATTGCCACTGCAAGCAATGATAACCCTGTTGACCTCACCTTCCTCATCGACAACCCAGGCTACGACCAGCGCTGGAGCGACGCCAACTGGATGTTCAGTGCTGATGGCGGCAATAATGGCATTTGGGGACGCGGTGGCGACCACCAAAACTTCGTGCTTGAATCCTACGACTCTAAGGAGTTCAGCAACTATCAGTCACTCTGGCCCGAAGAGGCTGAAGAGGCTCTGCCTGCAGGTAATTACCTGCTCACCGTTCAGGGCTACTATCGCGACGGCGTAGAGCAGAAGCATGTCGAGAAGGTTCTCAATCACGAGCCTATTTCTCAGCGCGCCTTCATCTTTGCTGGCCCCGAATACTACGTAGACAATCCCGATATGTGCGAGACAATGCCTCTCATGCCCATCGACATCGAAGCCAACAAGGTGCCCGGCATCGGTTACACCTTCGGTGGCTTGAGGATGCCTGGTACATACAACGGCCAGCCCATGTCTGCTTGCGAACAGGCTGCAAACGAATACTTCCAGTATGGTCTCTACCAGAACCGACTCCTATTCACCATTCCTGAAGACGACCCAGGTCATACAAACTTCGGTATCGTCAAGGTATTTGACGAGGAGAGACTTGCTGGTGACTGGATTGTAATGGACAACTGGCGCCTGAAGTACTATGGCAACGGCGAGATTGATCCCGACGGCATCAAGGGCATCGAATCCGACGAAATCAAGAAGACCAACACAGCCAGCAGGGGCATCTACAACATGCTCGGCCAGCGCCTGAACAAGATTCAGAAGGGCGTAAACATCGTTGGCGGAAAGAAGATTATCAAGAAGTAAGCATCAGTCTTACTGACCTCATTATCAGGCGAGTCTGGCAGTTTTGCCAGGCTCGCCTTTTTTTGTTGCTTAACATGGCACGCGTAGTTGCTAAACGCTCCACGTTATGATTGAAAATTCGGCGTGTCGAGTTTGCAATTTCAACGTGCCGAGTTTGCATATTCGACGTGTCGAGTTTGCATATTCGACGTGTCGAGTTTTTTCTTGCGGCATTTTATCAAGAAAAGATATCTTGCGCTTGCGACATTGCAAAAAAAGTCGTACCTTTACACGCGAAATATAATATAAGGATATGATAAACGCTAAAAGTATACTCTTTCTGGCAATTTTGTTGCTCCATATGCCGCTACTGGCACAAGAGTCGCGCATGGTGAAACCCAGCGACATCAAGCCAACGGCCTCGCTCTACGTGAACAACCGCGCTCCCCTGCCAGCCAATCCCTTCATCAAACTGGCTCCCGCCGCCGTCACACCCCGCGGATGGATAGGCGAGATGCTCCTGAGGCAGAAGAACGGACTGAGCGGACAGCTCGGGGAAATCAGCGACTGGCTCGACAAGAAGGGCAACGCGTGGCTCGAACCCGGCGGCAGTCACGGCTGGGAAGAAGTGCCGTACTGGCTCCGAGGCTATGCCAACCTCGCTTACATCCTGAACGACAAGGCGTTGCTCGACGAGACGAAGTTCTGGATTGAGGGCATCCTGCGTAGCAGTCAGGCAGACGGTTTCCTCGGCCCCGTCAACGAGAACAAGGGCCGCAGGGAGCTTTGGGCGAACATGCTGGCACTCCAAATCCTGCAGGATTACTACGAGTGGAGTGGAGACGAGCGCGTCCTGCCCGTACTCACCGCCTACTACAAGTGGCAGCTCCAGTATCCCGACGAGAAATTCCTGCGCGACTACTGGGAGAACAGCCGCGGCGGCGACAACCTGCTCTCCGTCATCTGGCTCTACAACAGGACTGGCGAGGAGTTCCTGCTCAAGCTTTGCGAGAAGATTCACCGCTGCACGGCCAACTGGATGCAGGAAAGCGGTCTGCCCAACTGGCACAACGTCAACGTGGCGGAGTGCTTCCGCGAGCCCGCAGAATGGTACTTGGTAAGTGGCGACAAGGCCGCACTCAAAGCCACTTACAACAACTATCATCTCATCCGACGCATTTACGGACAAGTGCCTGGAGGCATGTTCGGCAGCGACGAGAACTGCCGTCACGGCTACATCGACCCGCGTCAGGGCACCGAGACATGCGGCTTTGTCGAGCAAATGCTCTCGGACGAAATACTCATGGCACAGACCGGCGACCTCCTTTGGATGGAGAACCTCGAAGATGTCGCCTTCAATGATTATCCCGCAGCCTTGACAGAAGACATGCGGGCTCTGCGCTATCTTACCTGTCCCAATCAGGTTCAGGCCGACTCGAATAACCATAATCCGGGCGTTGACAACGGTGGCCCGTTCTTCTGCATGAACCCCTTCAGCAGTCGTTGCTGCCAACACAACCACTCGATGGGTTGGCCTTATTATGCCGAGAACCTCGTTCTGGCCAGTGCCGACGGCGGGGCGGCTCTGCTCATCTACGGCGACTGCACAGCCAAGCTCAAGGTGGCCAACGGACAGGACATCGTGCTCGACGAGCAGACACACTATCCCTTCAGCGAAGACATCAAGGTCCGCGTCTCCGGTCTCAAGAAGAAGCAGACGATGGCCTTCCCCCTCTACTTGCGCATCCCAACGTGGACCGAGGGTGCACACATCACGGTGAACGGCCAGACCGTCAATTGCAAAGTTCGCAGCGGACTGCTCCGCATCAACCGCGAATGGCAAAATGGCGACGAAGTGTGCCTGCACTTCCCCATGCGCCTCACCAAACGTGTCTGGGCGCTCAACAAGAACTCTGTCTCAATCAACTACGGTCCGCTCACCATGAGCCTCAAGATAAAGGAACGCTACGACGAGAAAGACAGCCGCACGACCGCCATCGGCGACTCGCATTGGCAAGCAACTGCCGACCCGAGCAAGTGGCCGACCTACGAGATTTATGCCGATTCACCATGGAACTATGCGCTCCACAGCAACCTGAGCGGCATGAAGGTCGAGTTCAAGGCTTGGCCCGAGAACAACTATCCATGGAGCCACGAAGGCACGCCCATCACTGTTAAGGCCAAAGGAGCCCGCGTCGAAGGCTGGGGACAAGATGCCACCGGCCTCTGCCAAGTGCTGCCCGACGCCGACGCACCACGTGGCAAAACGGAACGCATCACACTCATCCCCATGGGCGCAGCAAGGCTCCGCATCAGCGCCTTCCCGCCCTTGCGATAAAACGCTCCGTGGAGCATCGCCAGTCCTCCCGTGGGGGAACTCCAGTACTACCACGGGGAAACTCCAGTACTACCACGGGAAAACTGCAGTACTACCACGGTGGTACTGGGACGGACTAAGCAGGCGAGGCCCTCGGAGGAACACTCAGAACACTCAGACCTTTCAGATAACATTAATTATAAACCCTATGAAAAAACTATTTCTTTCTGCGCTCTTGGCAGTAGCTACCACAGCTTGCGCTCAGACTGCCGACTTTTTCAAGCCCTACATGGCTACCGACCTCCGTCTGCCCTCTGTACCCTTGATTGTCAACGACCCCTACTTCTCCATCTGGAGTCCGTATGACAAGCTCACCGACGGCACTACGCGTCATTGGACAAACGACGAGAAGCCCATCCTCGGTCTGCTCCGCGTGGACGGCACGACCTACCGCTTCATGGGCGCTCAGCAGGACTACATCCTCTCCTCGATTGCCCCAATGTCCGACGAAGAGGCATGGGAAGGCAAGGTGAGCCGCGACAAGCAGAGCGGCGAAGGCTGGACAAAACCCTCGTTCGACGATAGTTCCTGGAAGGCAGAAAAAGCTGCATGGGGCAGCGAAGGCGAGAACATCAACAGCCGTTGGGGGCGTCAGGGAAGCGACATCTACATCCGTCGTAACGTCAACCTCAGCGAAGCTGACCTCTATGAAGACCTCTATCTCAAATACAGTCACGACGATGTGTTCGAACTCTATGTGAACGGCGTCAAGGTTGCAGATACAGGCGAGACTTGGGTCAACGGCGTGGTGCTTCATGCCGACGGCGACATCAAGAAACTCTTCCATAGCGGCAGCAACACCATCGCAGCCCACTGCCACAACACGACAGGCGGTGCCTATGCAGACTTCGGCCTTTTCAAGAACACAAAGCCCAAAGGTCAGGACATCAAGGTGGCTGAGCAGAAGAGCATCGACGTGCTTGCCACCAACACCTACTACACCTTCTCGTGCGGACCTGTTGAGCTCGACCTCGTCTTCACCGCACCGATGCTCATCGATGACTACGACCTCATCTCCATGCCCATTAACTACATCTCCTATCAGGTAAGGGCAACCGACCAGAAGAAGCACGACGTGCAGATCTTCTTCGGCGCCTCTCCCCTGCTGGCCGTCAATAAGGACACGCAGGCAACCATCACCACGATGGGCAACGAGGAAGGCGTGCGCTACGTCCGCACCGGCACCATCGAGCAGCCCATCCTCGCTAAGACGGGCGACGGCATCTGCATCGACTGGGGCTACTTCTACATCCCCGCCATCAACGGACAGGTCATGATGGGCACTCCCTCTGAGATAGAAGACGCCTTTGCCAAAAGCGGAAGAATCCTCCCGCAACGCGGACAGGGCGGACGCGGTCAGGGCGGACGCGGCGGCATGAACTGGTTCCGCGGCATCACGGCTCGCAAGGCTGCCGATATGCCTGTGCTTGCTTACACCCACGACTTTGGTTCTGTCGAGACTGCCACCAGCTACATGATGATGGGCTACGATGAGATAGAGGACATCGAGTACTTCTACAACCGCTATAAAGGCTACTGGGCACACGGCGGAAGCGTCAGCATCTTCCAGGCCTTCAAGAGCATGCAGAGCCGCTACGCAGGCATCATGAACCGCTGCCGTGCCTTCGACAAGATGATTTACGACGACGGCATGAAGTCCGGCGGCAAGGAATACGCCGAGATTCTCTCCGGTTCCTACCGTCACATGATGGCTGCCCACAAGCTCTTCGAAGACAAGGACGGCAACCTGCTCTGGTTCTCGAAGGAGAACAACTCCAACGGCTGCGTCAACACCGTCGACCTGACTTATCCCGAAGCGCCTATCTTCCTGGCTTACAACCCTGAGCTCCAGAAGGCCATGATGACGTCCATCTTCGACTACAGCCTCTCCGGACGTTGGACAAAGCCCTTCGCCGCACACGACCTCGGCCAGTATCCCCGTGCCAACGGACAGGTTTATGGTGGCGACATGCCACTCGAGGAGGCCGGCAACATGATTACCCTGGCTGCCACCATCTGCATGTTGGATGGCAACACATCCTACGTCGAGAAGTACTTCGACATTATGACCACCTGGGCAGACTCCCTCGTGGAGAACGGCTTGCCCCCCGCCAATCAGCTCTGCACCGACGACTTCGCAGGCCACTGGGCAGGCAACTGCAACCTCGCCATCAAGGCCATCATGGGCGTCGCCGGCTATGCCGAGATTGCAAAGATGATGGGCAAGGACGACATCTACAGCCGCTACAACGCCAAGGCCAAGGAGATGGCTGCCGCATGGGAAAAGGAAACCAAGGTGAAGGACCACTACGAACTGGCCTACGGCGCAGGCGAAAAGACTTGGAGCCAGAAGTACAACATGGTTTGGGACAAGCTCTGGAAGACAAACATCATTCCCAATGGCGCCATGCAGACCGAGGTGAAGTACTACCTGAAGAAGCAGAACAAGTACGGTCTGCCCCTCGACATCCGCAAGGACTACACCAAGAACGACTGGATCCTCTGGACGGCCGGCATGGCCCCCGACAAGGAGACCTTCCTCCGCTTCGTCGAGCCCGTCTATAAGTATATGAACGAGACGGAGAGCCGCGTCCCCACCAGCGACTGGTATGACACGAAGACAGGCCGCATGGTCGGCTTCAAGGCCCGCTCAGTCATCGGCGGCTTCTGGATGCGCGTGCTCACGGAGAAATAAATAATCGGAATTCCCGTTATAACATTATCCTCGGAAGATCGGAATAACGAAGAATCGGAATAACGAAATCCCGGAATAACG
>ODAI013634739.1_pt1 | contig 29109 bp, 19 predicted proteins | sample 1539321 | NCBI WGS metagenome assembly ODAI01 (sample SAMN02144231, study PRJEB22623) | gut metagenome | biome: sheep rumen | host: Ovis aries | place: New Zealand
AGAACTGCTGCCTTATATCGATTGGAGAAGCGCCCAGTGCTTTTCTTATTCCGATTTCCCCCTGGCGCTCTGTAACGAATACAATCATTATATTCATAATGCCAATTCCCCCTATCAGCAGAGAAATGGCCGCAATTGTACTAAGCATCATACTTATGGTGCCGGTGAATTTACTCATCTGGGCAATCATAGTCTGCATGTAATTAATGCGGACGGCACCAGAGCTTCCTGTTTTTTCGGTGCAGTAATTTCCTATTGTGGTAACAAGTTCCAGTGCCTTCTGATTTGAAACTGCCTGAACCATTGCCGAGTCTGCAGAAGGATTTGGTTTTATTTTCTTTGAATAAAAGCCCCTTGGAATAAAGGCAGCTCCACCTTCCATACCGGTAGTCTGGTCTTTAAGAACCCCGATTATTTCAAAGCAGAAGCTTACATTACTTGCAACAAGAATCAGCTGTTTGCCCAGGGCATCGCCTGCAGGAAAATAATCCTGGGCAGTTTCGTGATTAAGAATAATTTTTTGAGTTCCTTCTTCGTTATCTGTTACATTAAAAAAACTTCCGTACTCCAGCTGCATGTTATACATTTCAAGGTAACCGGTTTCTACGGCAGAGCAGCTTACGGTGGAAGAAGTTTCTCCATAAGCAATTGTGGCACTCAGGGTATTTTTGTACCAGATTTTTTTTATGTTATCTATGTTATCAAAAAGTTCAGTTCTGAAGGCCTCGTCTAAAACAATTGTGTTTGACTGGCTGCCTTTTTTCATTTTTCCGGCATTTACACTCACAACATCAAGGCCTGCCTGACCAAAGGTTTTTTCTACTTCTTTTGTGGAGCTTTTTCCCATGCTGGTAATGACAATTACAGAAGCTACTCCGATTATAACCCCCAGTAAAGATAAAAAGGTTCTGGTTTTATTTCTTTTAAAATTGTTCAGTGCGTTTATAAAATCTTCCCACATAAGTGACTTAAACCCCTTGCATCATTCAACAATCTGACCGTCTAAAATACGGATGCAGCGCTCCATGCTCTGGCCAATTCCATTGTCATGGGTAACAACAATAATTGTTGTTCCTTTTTCCTTATTAATCTTTCTGAAAAGTTCCATAACATCTTTTCCGGTTTTAGAATCCAGGGCTCCGGTAGGCTCATCGGCCAGTAAGATTTTTGGACTGGTAACCATGGCTCTTGCAATTGCAACCCTCTGCTTCTGACCTCCCGAAAGTTCATGAGGACGATGATTTATTCTTTCGCTAAGCCCTACAGAATCCAAAGCTTCCCTTGCCATCTGCCGCCTTAAGTTTTTTTCTATGCGCTGATATTTTAAGGGCAGCATTACATTTTCTAAAACCGTCATGGAAGGAATCAGGTGATACTGCTGAAAAACAAAGCCTATTGTCTGATTCCTTAAAATGGCAAGTTCCTTTTCCTTCATTTTTGCAGTTTCTTTTCCGTTGATTTTTACAATGCCGCTTGTGGGCCGGTCCAGACAGCCAATCATATTCATGCAGGTAGATTTTCCTGAGCCCGAAGGTCCCATTATGGCAAGAAATTCCCCCTGAGAAATTTCAAAGCTGATTCCCCTCAGGGCTTCAACCTTGTTTTCGCCCATCTGATAGGTTTTTACAACATCTATAAGCTTTACAACATTTTCGGCCATATCACATTACCCGATAATCAGCGCTTAAAACCTGCAGAGCCGGCACTTCCGGCAGCCGGCAGGTTACCCTGTTTTTTGTTTGATGAATTTTTGTTCTGTCCGGATTTTTTTTCTGCAGTCTGCTGTAAAAGCAATTCTCCGCCCTTTAAGCCTTCAAGAACTTTTACATATTCTTTTCCGTAAGGTTTTACCTTTACAGCTCTTTTTTCTCCGCTTTTTGCAAGTACAACATAAGGCTCTTTGTCTTCGTAACCTATGGCATAACGCTCAACAATTATGTTGTCTACCGGCTCTTCAATCTGGATTTTTCCTGTAAAAGAAAAGTTTGGAAGAATAACGGAAGGGTAGTCGTCTATGCGGATTTTTGCATTTACAATGGTTGCACCCCTGGAGGTAATTTCGCCGATGGCGGGCCAGCTTTCTATATAACCGTAAACAGGAGTTTTGTAGGCAGAAAAATTCAATTCAACCTTTTGATTCAGCTGCAGTTTTGCTACATCTGTTTCAGGAATTTCAACTTCGGCAGTAAGGTAATCAATATTTACCAGGGTTCCTACAGAGTCCTTTGCTTCAAGAGAATCTCCAACAGCTACATCCAGGTCTGCAATTACACCGTCAAAGGTGGCACAAACCTTGCGGTCTGCAATTTTTTGTAAGAGTGAAAGACGCTGGGCCTCCATAAGTTTAAGTTCCTTTTGCGAGCCCGAAATTTGTGTTGTTGCCATTTCGTAATCATGCTTTGCAAGGTTATACTGTTCGCTGGTATCGTCCAGCTGAAGAATCAGGCTTCCTTTTTTTACATAGTCTCCTGCAGAAACATAAACTGCAATAACTGTTCCGTCAGAAAGGGCCTGCAGAGTCTGTTCCTGAGCTGCCGCTACAGTTCCTGAAACTTCAATTACGTTTTCGTAAGTTTCTACCTTAACCTCGTAAACTTTCTTTTCTTCGTTTGATTTATTTACAAGAAGTCTAAGTCCTGTAAGAAGCAGGGCCGTAAAGAGCAGAACTGCTGCTGCAATGATGATGATTTTAATTAATTTCTTTTTAGACATATTCTTCTTTCCTTTCTGCTTATCTTTTACTGTGCATCACTATAAAAATATGAAGAAACAGTATCGTTGTATAAAAGCATATCAATAAGATTTATAATCTTAAGTACTTCGTATTCTTCCCGGCTTACCCTGGCACTAAGATACTTGCTTTCTGTTATAACGCCCATCTTGTACCAGCTGAGCATATCCTCTTCAAGGCTTTTGTTAGTCTGGTAGTATTCATCATATTTTGTTTTTTCCCAGAGAATATTCTGCAGTTCCAGTTCTTCTTCGGTGATAGTGCTTTCAAGTTTTCTTCTGGCACTTTCAATATCTATAAGCTCCTGCCTCTGGTCCAGCACATCAATCTGTGCATCAATTTTATCTGTTCTGAATTTGTTTGGGTCAAGGCTGATTCCAAGGCTTGCTGACGGATAAAAGTTTCCGCCTGCGATTGGAAGGTAAACTTCCGGGCTGATTGTAAGGCCGCCGATTGTACCTGAAAGACCTAAATCAATGGTAGATTTGTTTGAGGCCGAGCTGTTTTTGCAGGTAAGGCCGGTATTTGCTGTAAGGGTGAATTTTTTATTTGTCTGCCTGTTTAATTCAGCAATCTTTTGAGCCCAGAGGGCTTTTTCTACCTGGGTGTAAGAATCGGGATTAAAGCTCTTAATTTCCAGCGGCTGAACTTCTGGAATATCTGAAGGAATTAAGGACATATAATCGTTTAAGTCGTCAAAGTGCAGCTCTTTTCCGCACTGAAGATAAAAGAGGGTGTATTCATTTTTAAGGACTCTTTCTGCCTTTTCTACCTCGTGCTGGTCGCTCAAAACCTTCATCTGGGCACTTCTGTAATTAGAAGATTTTTCGCTGTAGCCCTTTGCCTTTACTTCTTCAAATTCAATTTTGTCTTCGTATAAATCCTGTTGTTTTGAAATGATTGAACTTACCTGAGAAAGCAGACTGCTCAGGGTTGAGTAAAATTCTTTTTCTGCCGCAATCACTGCGGCTTCGAATTCTCTTTTTGCTTCCAGGACTTTGCGTTCTGATTCAAGCAGGCTTATTTTTCTTTCCAGTGCAGAAGCTGATATGATGTCAAGGCTGACATTTACCGAAGAATCTTCCATGCTTGTGCCACTTTCCGAGAAGGTAAAGTTTCCCGAAAGATTTATTCCCAGATTTGCTGCCTGAGGAATTGAAGTTTTTATAGCCGGGCTTATTGAAAAGGAATTGCCGTCTGCAGAAGTTTCAAAAATCATGCTTCCACTTGAAAGGGTTATGGAAAAGCCCTGGTTTATATGATTTTTCTGATTGGAAAACTGAGCCTGCTGGTAAGAAATAGCCTGTGTCTGAATATCACTGTTTTTTTCAAGATAAGCGGCCAGCAATTCACTTGTTGAAAACAGTTCAAAGGCAAAAATATGGGATAAGACTGAAAAAAGTATAAATAGAATTGATTTTTTCATACTACCTCTAAAACTTCCGGACTCTATATTTATAATAAATTAATTTTAGAATTAGGACAGTTAAAAAGGTAGTTATAACAATAATTTTATTCGATTGTAGTAAATATCTTTATGATATCTGTTCCGCCTGCAAAGGTTCCAATCATGCTTCCAACAGTAGAAAGCAGTAATACAAGGAAGGCTCTTAAGATTCTGTTTTTGTACCAGCCTTTAAAACTTGAAACATCATCCTGAATGCTTTCCATATCCATTACCTTTGGTTTGCAGATTAAAGCCTGAACAATTGCAGTTACAAAGCCAACCCCAATAAAAGGACACAAAGAGGTAAATGGAGCCGAAATAAAGGCGACCAGAATTGTAAGGGGGTGGGCAAGGGCCAGAGTTGTCATAATGGCGGCTGGAATTGCATTCCAGAGGAACCAGCTTAACATCATTTTACCGCCGGCATGAAGTCCGCCGTAAACAAAGCCTGCAGCAATAAAACCTACAATAATTGCAGGGATTATCCAGCCAAGGCATTTTGAGAAAAAGCTTTTTGGTGGAACATCAGAAATTTCTTCAAGCTTTGTATTTTCAATATTCTGGCTTAATTCAATCAAGATTTCTTCAACGCCTTTTAAATGACCTGCTCCTAAAATGGCAACTTTGTTATCTCCTTCTGCATTGTATATTTTTGAAGCAAGATAATAATTGCGTTCATCAATTAAAACTTTTTTTACGACAGGCATGTAATCGCTGAGTTCATTCATCATAGAATCCATTTCATTGCCTTTTTTAAGCTCTTCAATTTCTTCCGATGAATATTCTTCCTTACTGAAGGCTGAACTTAATAAGGCTGCCAGCAGCTTTGATTTTCCCCAGAGAGAGTTTTTGGCCCAGGCTCTTCTAAGTGTTACCTGAATAGGGCGGTCTGCCATAACGGTAGGAATATTTTTTTCTTCTGCAACCTTAATGGCTTCAAGCATTTCATCGCCCGGTTTTACTCCCAGGTTCTGGCCCATTCTTCTTTGAAAGGAAGAAAGAACAAGGTTTGCAATCATCAAAAAGCCCTGATGATTTTTCAGGACTTTTACAAGATCAAGCTGTCTGTATTTGTCCGGATTCTTAATGGAATCTGCACGTTTTTCGTCCAGTTCAATACAAATGCAATCCGGCTTAAGTTCTTCAATGGTATTTCTAACTTCTTTTATACTTTCTGCACTAACGTGAGCAGTACCTATTAAGGTTATTTTTTTTCCGTTCAGTTCTAGTACTTTCTGTGTCTGGCTCATTTTAATAATCCCCATTCTGCAATTCTGTATTCAAAAAACATTGGTGCCTGCATACTGGTTACTTTTGCATAATAATCGTTTGCCATTTCTTCAAAATTATTAAGTTCGTAATACAAGCCCATGTAGAATAGCATTTTACCGCGTTTATTTCCATTCTCTTCTTTAGAGATTCTGTTTATAAGGGAACTTTCTGCGTTTTTACTGTAGCTTTCGTACCAGAATCTTACCAGGTAGTATTCAGGAGAATCTTTTTCCAGGGTTTTTAATACAGGAGCGAGGGTGTTTTTTGCCTTTAACTTGTCGCCCAGTTTTGTATAGCAGGCAGAAGCCATAAGTTTGTAGGCATAAGAATTAGAATATTCGTAGGTTTTATTAAAGAATTTAATTGCATCTTCGTATTTTTTAAGGTGATAGCATAAGATTGCAATTTCTTCATAGGCATAATAATAATTTGGATTTGTTTCTATTACTTTAAGGTAGTTTTCAAGGGCCTGGTCATATTTGTCCAGTTCGTCATAAAGACCTGCACAGTAGGCATAGCCTAAGAAGTAAGTAGGATCCAGGGAAATTGCTTTTTTCCAGGCTTCAATTGCTTCATCAAATTTACCCAGGTAACGGATGATGTTACCGTAATCAATCCAGTAGTCGTAGTTTTTAGGATCGTTTTCTATGGCCTTTTTAGAGTACATTGACGCTTTGAGGTAGTTTTCTTCTTCCATGGAGATTTTTGCAAGATAAGCATATGCAGTTGCGTTATCGGCATCTTCTTCCGTTATCTGCTGAAAGAACTCTTTCGCAAGATCCACGTCATCGCAGTAATAGGACATTTGGGCAAAGCCAATTCTTGCGTCCATATTCTTTTTGTCGCTTTTTAATGCTTTTCTGTAGCAGTCTCTTGCAAGCTTCCATTTGCGGTTTAAGGCATAGTCTTCTGCCTTCTGAATGTTTGCATTTACGTTAAATGGATCTTCTGCAAGAATCTGGTCCAGAGTTGCCTTATAAGATTTTCTGTCGCCTTTAGCTCTTTGTGCTATAGAAATTAATTCCATGGCTTCCATTTTGCCTGGTTCCAGAGTAAGTACCTGATTTGCAGTATTTATGGCTTCGTCATAATTTGCATCGCTGATGTAAAGGGAGCCAAGTAAAATCATTAATTCTGTGTCGTCTTTAAGTGAGGCAGGAATTGTTTCAAAGCAGGCAATGGCACCTTTTACATCATCCTGGTCAAGTTTTGCCTGTAATTTCTTTACGAATTTTACGTTAGGAGGATCTTCAGGTTCTTTTTTACTTTCTCCTTTTTTATCTGCGGGAGCTTCTTTTTTTGCCCCATCTGTTTCAGCCTGTGGTTTTGATGCACATCCGCTCATAATGTTAAGTATTAAACTTACCCCAAAAATAACTGCAAAAAACAGATTTGTCTTTTTCATTTTTTATATCCTTACGTATTATATTACACGGTTGAAATAAACCGCGTTGTAGACTAAACTGATAGAACAATGAGCACTCGAGTAATTAGAAAAGCATTAGGACTGCTTGTTGTCGATATCGTCTTAATCATCGGCATTTTTGTCCTTCAATTTAGAACAGATTCAACTATAATTGAAAAAATTGGAAATCTTCAAGTCACTTTAGCGTTAACAGAAGATCAAAACTCTACTTCTTTGTTAAAAAATAAACTTCAGGTAAGTTACAACGGAATTAATTTTTATTGTGATGACCAGCATCCAGCCCAGATTTCTGCTTCTAATTCTTCGGAAAAAACAGCTCTGGTTCTTCAGTCATGGAAAAAAGATGATTTAAGTCTTTCTTTTAAATTTTCAAAAGACGTTACCCTTATTTTTACTCTTTCTTCCGAAGCTCCTGATGCAACCTTATCAACCCAGATAATTTTACCTTCAGGGGTATCTAATTTCTATCTTCCTTATTCCTTTAATTACAATATGAAGATTCAAAAGGAAGAGGGCAGTCATATTCTGGTTGATGGAAAACGTTCAACCTGGGAATTATCTGCATCAAATCTTTCAAAAGATTACCTGGCCTTCAGCCGCGAAAATACCCTTTCTTCTTATGCTGTTTATGATAATTCTCATCAGTTCAGCTTTGAAGTTCTTGGCGAACTTGCCCTTTCAAGTCTTTCAAATTACAACAATACAATTTCTGTATTTAAGAATAACCTCATCAATTCCTTTAAGGCTAATACAGTTGAAGCAAACCTTACAGAACAGGCCGTTGTTTCTTATGTTGCAGCACAGGCAGAGAAGGGTAACTATGTACAGACTCTGGAAGATATTCCTCAGAGCTTTAAAAAGAGTAAGAACAGAACTTATCTTTCTGCCCCTTACTTTAATACCCTTGCAGATATGAACACCATTCTTGATAAGACCCTGCTCGATAACGAACAGTTAATTACAAGAAGCGTTAATACAAGTTCCCTGGATATTTATACTGTAAGAAATCTTGCAGTATTCCTCTTTATCCATCCGGACAGAAATAATGTAATTACCCTTTTACAGAGGGCTGCAAATGCTGATATTTCTAAAGCCAGCCTTGCCCAGGTAACCGGTATTTTACAGGTTTACACAAGCCTTTCTGAATATGATTCAAGCCTTGCTTCAATTCTTTTACCTGTGCTTGAAGAATGTGTAAACAAAATTGAAGCTTCCTGCACTTACGACGGTGTGGTTCTTACAATTTCAGAAAACGACACCTTCCTCTCTGTAGTTCAGGCTATAGAAACCGGTGTAACCTTACTCCGCTATGGTTCGGCTATAGGAAACCAGATTTATGTAAAGGCTGGTTACGCAATTGTAAACTCTTACATCAGCGAGAATTCTTCTTTCGATTTAAGAACCCTTTCAAATCTTTATCCTATTCTTGCTTACGATAATTTCTATTATCCTCATTTTGTTAAGATTGAAGCTGATGCAAACTCAAAAATCTGGGCCTGGACCTGTGCTAAAAAGATTACTCTTGACGATTCAGGAGAAAAATCTCTCAGCTTTAATATTGATTTCCCTGAAAATTATACCCACTACATTATTTTCAAGGGTATGCCGGCCTTCAAGACCATCTACATTTATAATATGGCCTTTAGAACTGACCCTCGCTTTGAAACCTATAATTCTTCCGGTTATGTTTATTTACCGGAAACAAAGACCCTGCTGCTTAAATCAAGACACAAGTCTAAGATTGAAAATATCAGAATGGATTTGTATGGCAATGAAGGAAGACCAGCATCAAGTTCAACTTCTGCCGCAAGTTCTTCGTCATCAGGAAGCAGAAACGCAGGAAGCACAAGCTCTGGTTCTGCCTCTACAGGCACAGCTTCTTCAACCTCTTCTACAAATTCTTCTGCAGGCGAAACTTCGTCAGCTTCTGCAGAAACGTCTGCTTCAGAAAGTAATACAGAAAATCAGAACGAAAGCACTGAGGCTTCAGAGACCAGTGATGTAAGTGATAATACAGAAAGTTCTTCAGAAGAAACTACTGCAGAAAGTGCAGCAGTTGAAGAGACTCCTCCTTCTCCTCCCGCAGAAACTCCTGCTTCTAACGGAAAGAAAAAGAAGAATAAAAATAATTAGAATTTAACAAAAGCTTTTGCATTGTTTTTTCCGGTTCTTTTTGAAGTGCCGGAAGCCTTTGCAGGGGCTTTTGAAGCTGCTTTTTCGCCTTTATTTTTCTTTGGATTTTTTGGATAAGCCCTTGATTTAGCTTTTTCTCCCGATAATTCTTTTGGAAGTCTTCCTTTTCTGCTTCCACGTCCTTCTTCTTTTACATCAAAGTGCATGTGTGGAAGAGATTTATTGCTCTTAGACATTTCTACGGCTTTTTTAGCAGACATGGCAGGAAGGCTTAAAAGAGAGAACTGCTGGGCTACATCAATGTCATCTACAAGATTTCCCGGAATATGAAGCATTTTACTGAAATAAGCGGCAATTTCCTTTGCCCTGTAGCCGTCTTTTTTTCCAAGAGAAACAAAGATTCTGAGCTGGTCCGAATTTGCAGAGAACTGTCTGTTGCTTATTTTTCCATAATGCTTTGGACTGAGTCTTTCCCCGTAAATTACAGAAAGTACCTGGGCCAGAACTTTTGAAGCATCAGCTTCCCTTTCCCGGCAGAGTTCTTCTGCAATTTTTGTGTACTTTTCTTCGCATTCTTTAAGGCTCTGGTCTTCGTTAAAAATCTTTTCCTTTAATTCATCAACAACTCTTTTTTCCTTAATGCTTAATACTTCGCTTACAGAAGGAATTTTTCCCTCTTTAAGTTCGCCCTTAGTTGCCTTTGAAACATTTTTAATAAAGTAAGAAAGCTTTCTTTTTTCTTCAGGTCTTACAAAGGTGATGGCGGTTCCGCTGGTTCCGGCTCTTCCTGTACGGCCAATTCTGTGAACATAAGTGGCTGTATCAAAAGGAAGGGAATAGTTTACAACATGGCTTAAACCCGAAATATCAATACCGCGGGCAGCTACATCTGTTGCAACAAGGATACGGGTCTTCTTTAATCTGAAGCGTTCAAGAACCTTTTCCCTCTGATTCTGCATGATGTCTCCGTGTAAGGCATCTGCTTCATAACCTCTCATATCCAGGTTACGGGTAACGTTATCGGCATCGCTTTTTGTGGTTGTAAAGACAAGCCCGTAAAAATCTGGACTCATATCAATAAGGCGGACAAGCGCTTCAATTTTTTCGCTTTCCCTTACCATCCAGTACTGCTGCTCAATAAGGAGGGCTTCGTCTATAACCTTTTCTTCTTCAATAATGTCATAGTCCTTCATAAAGTCTGCAGCAATTTTTAAAATTGGTTCAGGCATGGTAGCACTAAAGAGGAGGATTCTTGCATCAATATTAGACTTACTGAATATCTCGCGGATATCATCAATAAAGCCCATATCAAGCATTTCGTCCCCTTCGTCCAGAATAAAATACTTGATTTTTGAAAGGTCAAGAGTTTTTCTTTCAAGGTGATCTTTAATTCGACCAGGAGTACCTACAACAATTTCGCAGCCTCTTTTAAGGTCTTTAATCTGACTTGCATAAGAAGCTCCTCCATAAAGAACAGTTGTGCGTGGAAAAGTTTCAGTTGTAAAAGACTGCATTTCGGTGCAGGTTTGTACTGCAAGCTCTCTGGTTGGTTCAAGAATTAATGCTTCAACATGGTCAGATTTCTCGTGTATGTTCTGGATAATTGGAAGGCCAAAGGCCGCTGTTTTTCCGGTTCCTGTGCGGGCTCTTGCAATCAAATTTGTATCGCCATTCAATAAACGTGGAATTGCCAGCACTTGAATAGGGGATGGTGTGATAAAGCCCTTTTTTTCTACAGCTTTGAGCGTATATTCGTCGAGGCCTAAATCTTCAAAAGTAAATGTGTCGTTTTCTTCATTCATAATACTGTAGAAATATATAGGAAAAGAAAGAAAGTTACAATTGAAATAGTTACTTCATTTGTGATAGAATAATAGAAATATGAAAGCTAAATTTAAGATTAACCAGAAGGTTGTTTATCCTAGTCAGGGTGTAGGAAAAGTAACAGAAATTTTTGACAAAGAATTTAACGGAGTTCCTACAAGTTATTACAAAATCTATATTGAAAATTCAGATATGGTTGTAATGGTTCCTGTAGAAAAATCGGATGATTTAGGTATTCGTCAGATTGTTTCTGCAGAAGAAGCACAGGAAGCATTAGAACTCCTTTCTGCTGAATTTGAACCAATAACTTCAGACTGGAAATTACGATATCAGATGAATCTTGACCTTTTAAAGAAAGGAACAATCAAAGATATCGCAACAATTGTAAGATGTCTTTATAACAGAAGTAAAGTAAAAGAACTTCCTGTTCTTGAAAGAAAACTTTACGATTCTGCAAAAAAACTTCTGGAAGATGAAATTTCCATTGCTTTAGGAAAAACTTCTAAAGAAATTGAAAACGAAATTCACTTAAAGCTTGAGCCACCTGGAGCAGCCCTTAAAATTAAGCACACTGCAATTCTTGAAGAAGATGAAGATGATGATTTAATGGATGATTTGAACGACAAAAAAGATAACGACAGTTCAGATGATTCAGATGATGATGAAGATTCAGCTGAAGAAGAAGATATGGGTGACGACGAAGATTTTGATGACGAAGAATTCTAAAATTGCAATCGTTATAACTGCTGCCGGTTCTTCTACAAGAATGGGTGGCGGTAAAAAAGAATATCTGCCATTTAAAAACGGCACAGTCTTATCTGTCTGTGCCGGAACTTTTTATAAAGCCTGCCATAAAAACTTTCAAATTACAGATTTTATTATTACCTGTCCTCAAAATGGAAAAGAAAAATGTCTGGAGGTCCTTAAGGCCGACAAAGAAATTGATTTTCCGCTCAGCATTGTGGAAGGGGGAGCGTCAAGGCAGGAATCTGTTTTTAAGGGGCTTCTGGCCATTAAGGGAAAGCCTGAGCTGGTTTTAATTCACGACGGAGCCCGTCCCTTTGTAAGCGAAGAACTTATTCAAAAAGGAATTGAACTTGCCTTTGAATACGGAGCCTCTGTTCCAGGCCTTACTCCGGTAGAAACTCAAAAAAGAATTAATTCTCAGGGCTTTATAGAAGAACACCTTGTAAGGTCCAGCCTTGTTTCCGTTCAGACGCCGCAGATTTTTAATTACGAAAAGCTTTTACAGGCCCATAAGGCAGCCGCTCACGAAAATAAAGAATATACAGATGATACGGAAGTGTGGGCAAAGTACAATAAGCCTGGTCTTGTAAAGGTCTACCCCGGAGATGTTAATAACATAAAAATTACTTATCCTGCAGATTTAGAAAAACTGTAGTTGTCAGAGGAAAAAATGATTAGAACTGGATTAGGTTACGACTTACACAGACTTATAGAAGGAAGGCCTTTAATTCTTGGCGGTATTGTGATTCCCTTTGAAAAAGGGGAGGACGGTCATTCAGACGGTGATGTTTTGTTCCATGCAATTACCGATGCCCTGCTTGGCGCTTCTGCCTTAGGTGACATTGGCTCTTTTTTTCCTCCTGAAGACGCAAAGTGGAAGGATGCAGATTCTGCTCTTTTATTAAAAACTGTTCTTGAAAAAATATATGCTCAGGGCTGGAAAATAGAAAACCTTGACTGTGTTATAAAACTTGAAAAACCAAAATTCATTCCTTACAGAAATAAAGTAATAGAAAATATTGCCTCTGTGCTTGGGGTAGATAATTCTCAGGTCTTTGTTAAAGCAAAAACCGGAGAGAAACTCCCTCCGGTTGGAACTGGCGAGGCTGTAGAAGCCTGGTGCTCTTGTCTTTTATCTAAATAACTAATCTGAAACTTCCAGAAGCAGTTCAATTTCTGTTTCCGTACGGTTGAATCTGCTTGCAAGTTCTGAAATTGTCCAGCCGTCCCGCTTTAATGATCTGATGGTTTCTCTTAAGTTAGGTGTTAAAGGTGTGTCTTTTGGTACCTTTCCGTCCTTAGAGATATTTTGCTGGGTTATTGTGCGCAAAGTTTTGTACTTGTCATCAATTTCGCGGTTAATCTGTTCAAGCTTTAATTCTGTCTGTTTAATTCCATTTTGAGCAGTTACTATAGAATCCATTCGTTTTTCTGTATCTGTCATAATAGATTCAAGATTTTCAAGCTTGCCTATTGCGTCTGTAATTTTTGGACCGTTCTTTAAGATTCTGTCAACATCATTCTGAACATCCTTAATTTCTTTTGGTAAAGAAACAACCTGGCGGTTTGCATCAATAAGACGCTGCTCCAGATCTTTAAGATTATCCCATGAAGTATTTACATCATTTGTAATTCTGTTAATAACTTCATTCTGTTTATCGAGTCTTTCGAACTGTTCAGAAACCTGAGAGAGTTTATCATTGTAGTCTCTTACGGTAACTTCCATTAAGTTCAAGTCATCAGAAGTTGTGTTTAATTTGTTAATTCTGGCATCAACTGTGTTTGTAATTTCAATGATTCTGCCAAACTGCTGTTCAAGATTTGTAACCTTATTCTTCTGGGCTTCAATTTCAGAAATCTGATCAGTTAATGTGTTGTTGATTTTCTTAATTTCATCATAACGCTCATTAATCTGATCGATGGTGTCTGTGTAGTCTTCAATCTTTTCAAAAGATTTGTTCAAATCAATAAGATTCTGTTCGAGTGTACGCTTCATCTGTTCTGCTTTTTCAAAGGTCTGAATGTTTGCACGTACATTCTGTAATTCTTTTGTAATTTCGTTGATATTATACTGCAGGGTATTTGCATCATCCTGCATTTTTAAAACCATCTTAGTCTGACTTGCACGGTTTGTTTCGGTTGCATCTGCAATTTCTTTTTTAAGAACTTCAATTTCTTTTTCTGTAGAAGCAGACTGTTCCTTAATTCTGTTTTCTGTACTTTCAAACATCTCCTGGTACATAGATTTGAGCTGGGCAAGAATCTGACTTGAACGTTTTTCGTAGTCTTCAATAGAACCCTGAGTTTTTTCAGAAAGATCTGCAATTTTGTCATTCAGTTCATTCTGCTGGCTCTGAATAGAAGCAGCATAGCTTGTCATGTTCTGACTAAGTTCAAGGGCTGCCTTTTCAAATTTAGCCTTTGCATTAGACTGGAAGTTTTCGAGCTCGTTGTTGAATACACTGTTAGACTCATCAATCTGAGATTTAAGCTGCTGTTTCCAGGTATTAAATTCAGAAAGAGCTGCATCAATAGAAGAAGTTCCGCTTTCCTGGCGGGACTGAATCTGCTCTTCAAAAGAACGCAGGTCTTCAAGCAGCTGGTTCTGAACCTTTTCAAGGCTTGTTTCAATATTGGCAACATTACTTTCAATCTGTTTTTTGATAATTTCATCATTCTTCTTAGAAATATCAGAAATTGAAGAAGAGGTTTCTTCCTTGAGCCGGTTTACAACAGTCTGAATTTCGCCTATGGTCTTCTGAAGGTTATCTTTTGTAGATTCAATATTTGAAAGAACCTTTGTGTAAGAATCGTTGGTACGGTTCTGAATATTTGAGATTCCAGCCTTTAAATCTTCGTAGTATTTAGCTTCTGTCTGCTTCCTGCTGTCTTCGTAGTTATTTGTAAGCAGGGTGAGTTTTGAGTCAAGATTGTGCTTCCATTCAGCAATTTCTGCATCCATTAAAGAATTCTTTTCATCCAGTTTTGTGTTCATATTGTTCTGGAATTCCTGCAGTTTAATGTTCATGTTTCCTGCAGCAGTTTCTTTAAGGTCGTCTAAAGAATTGTTGATTTCTACAATCTTTGTTTCAAGAGCATCAGAATCTTCTTCGATTGCCTTTGCAAATTCCTTCTGTTTCTGATCCTGTGAACTTGTAAAGTTATTAAAGTCTCTGAGTACTCTTGTCTGAACTTCTGCCATTGCAGCTTTTAAGCTTTTTTCAAGGGTATCGATATCTGACTGAGAAATTTCAATTTTAGAAAGCTTGTATTCAATATCATTTTTGTAGGCATTAAGCTGGGAATCAACATTTTCAAGAATAGAAAGCTGTTTTTCCTGACTTTCATTAACGCTCTTTTTAACAGAGTCAGAAATGAACTTAGTAAGATTATCAAGTCTCTTGTTTACTTCCATCTGGAAAGAATCGATATTGATGTTTACTTCCTTGATTTTTTCTTCGAGTTCAGGTTTTACGCTGGCAGCCTTTTTGGTTGCTTCTTCGTACTGGCCCTTAATTTCTTGAAGAGCCCTGTCTGCCTGAGAAACTGTGTCATTTGCCTTAAGTTTTACATCCTCCAGGGTTGCTTCAATAGAGTTCTGCATTTCCTTAATTTCGCGGTTAAGGGTTTCTGAACGGTCATTACATTCGCTTATGCTTGAATCAAGATCGTTTTTGAGGTTTTCAATTTTTGCCTGGTAATTGTTTTCCATGCCGGCAAGACTGTCAATTCTCTGACCAAAACTTTCTTCAAGATTCTTGAATTTTGCTTCGTAAGTGTCTTTAAGAATGCCGAAGTCTGTATTGTAATCTTCCTTGAGGTGGGCAATGTTTGTTTCAGATTTGGCACGGAAGTCTTCCATTTGAGAATTATAATCCTGGCTGATTTTTGAAATTTCAGAGTTGTAATTCTTTTCAAAGTCAGAAAGTTCTGTGCTGTAGTTTTCCTTAAGGCTTGAAATTGCTTTAGAGCAGTTTTCTTTAAGGTTTGCAATTTCGCTGCTGTAGTTTTGCTTGAAGGTGTTGATTTCGTTACTGCAGTTTTCCTTAAAGCTGCTGATTGCATTAGTGCAGTCTGCCTTTAATTCATTAATTTCACCACTGCAATCATCCTTCAGGCCGTTAATCTCATTACTGCAAGAGTCTCTGAGCCCGTTAATCTCATTACTGCAGGAGTCTTTAAGGCTGTTAATCTCACTGCTGCAGCTTTCTTTAAGGCTTTCAATTTCGCTTGTGCAGTTTTCTCTAATGTTGCTGAGTTCTCCGCTGCAGCTTTCCCTTAAGCTGTTAATTTCGCTGCTGCAGTCTGCCTTGAGCGCATTAATTTCGTTAGTACAGTCTGCCTTAAGGGCATTAATTTCGCCGCTGTAATTATCTTTAAGACTGTTAATTTCGTTACTGTAATTATCCTTTAAGCCGGTAATTTCTGTATCGTAATTTGTCTGGAATGCGCCGATTTCTGACTGATATTTTGTCTTAAAGTCCTCAATGGTTTTTGTGTAATTATCAACAAGATTTTTGTATTCGCTGACAAAGTTCTGATTAAAATCATTAACCTTTTTGTTGTTTGTTGCTGTTGCGGTTTCAAAGGCTTTTGTATATCTCTGGGTAAAGTCTGCAAAGTCATTTTCAAATTTCTGGTTGAGCTGGTTGTAGCTGCTTTCATTTTTACTCTGAAGTCCTGCAAGCTGATTTTCGTATTTCTGATTGATTTTTGCATTGTCTTCTTCAAAACGGGCTGTAATTTTTGCAATAATTCCGTCATTCTTTCCGCTGATGGAATCAAGCTGAGCAGCATATTTTTCCTGAATAACCTGAACTTTTGCAGAGTATTCTTCTGAAAGTTTTGTAAGGTTGTTTGTAAAGCGTTCTGTTAATTTTGTAGAAGTTAAAGAGAACTGTTCTGTAAGGTTTTTGTTTAATTCTCCTTCCTTTAATTCCAGTTTCTTCTGGAAGTTTACGCTTGCAGCCTGCAGCTGTTTTGTAAGATCTGCATTCTGAGACTGCATCAGGTTTGTAATATCTGTAAAGCGGTTTTCGATTTCTCCCTGATAAGCGCTGAATCTTGCTTCTGATTTCTGGCTAAGGTGTTCAAAGGCTGTATTTTCAAGTTTGTCTGCGCGTTCTGCAGCTTCGTTGTAAACAGTCTGGATGTTCTGTTTAATAGTACTGAGGGCCTGCTGTGCATTTTCTTCAGATTTTTTAATTTCTTCCTGAAGTTTTGCGGCATTATCCTTGTACTGCTGTAAAAGACTTGTGCCGATTGCTTTAAGCTGTTCTGCGTTGAGGTGAGAAAAATCATCTGTGATTTTTGGAATGCGTTTTTCAATATCGGCAACAACAAGGTTCTGTTTGTTCAGGCGGTCAGAAAGTTTGTCTACAATTCCGCTTTCTTTATGGATGCGGTTAAGATTTTCTTCAACCTGAGCAGTCATTTCGTCAAGTTCATTCATGAGGGTAGAGTAGTGCTGAATGTGATTTTCAATTTTCTGGATGGCTTCAATATTGTTTTTAAGATTTTTGATTTTTTCGTTAAACTCTTCGTTTTGCTGCTGCATAAGTTTTACAGCGGCATTTGCCTGAGTCTGCTGAGTTTTAAATTCTGCAATTATGGAATTAAAGTTTCCTTCGACTGTTTTGTAAAGTCTTTCAAGGTCGCCCTGCCTCTTGTCTGCATAGGCCTTTACTTTTTCCATTGAATTGTTGTTTTTATTCAAGGAATGAAAGTAGATTGAAACTCCCAGTGAAATTACTACTGAAACAAGAATTGAAAAAGCAATACCAATACCCATTTTGAATACCCACCCATTTTTTTATTATATTTTTTATTTAGTCTTACTTAGTAACAGTTTCCTTAATTCTTTAAAGTGCCAGAAAGAAAAATCTGCATAATCTTTTCCGGCCAGTGCCTTAAAAGGATTTTTAAGCCAGGCAGCCTTCATACCGGCCTTTTGTGAACCACCGACATCATACTTTAAGCTGTTTCCAACATAAAGAATTTCTTCTGGTGCTACGCCCAGAGCCTCTGCCATTTTTAAAAATGGAAGAGGAGAAGGTTTTAAGGCTCCTACCGCTTCTGTGCCTAAAATTACATCACAAATATCTCTGATTCCCCAGATATCCCCTTTTTGTTCCGGAGGAAAATCAGAAAGTAAGGCAATTTTAAAACCTGCGGCCTTTAAATCCCTTATAAGTTCTATAGAATCACTGCAGGTTTTGAGTTTTAAGAAATAGGGTTTCATACCTTCGTAAACAACTTTATCAAGCAGTTTTTCAGCTTCTTCTGCACTGATTTTTAAAAGAGCCCCTGTTTTTTCTGCCTGAACCTGCCGAAAATTTTCATAGTTACCGCTTTTATGCAGTTCCTTTCTTACCTTGTTGTAGGCAATATAGGTCCTTGCATTTCCAATAACATGAAAAAACATACTGAGATACATCGGAATACTTCGGTATAAAGTACCGTCGATATCGAATCCTATTGCCTTAATTTCCCCTAAGTTTTCTATATACACAATGGTTAATTATACAATAAAACAGTAAATTCGTCATCATTTATTGTATATTTTTACGGGAGTTCGAATTAGAGGGCCTGACAGCTCATTGCTTTTTTTAGAAGTTCTTCATCGGGACTTATGCAGAGATTTTTCTCCTGGCTTGGAATTACAAGTCCCTTTGGTCCGTTTTTTGCCCTTCTTAAATATTTTACATGAGTGTAGTACAAATCAACCTTGGTGTTTTTGCGGGCCTTGGAATAATAGACGGCAAGGTTTCCGGCTGTAAGAAGAATATCGAGGGGAACAGTTTTTCCCTTGCGGGCTTTTATAAAAACGTAACCGCCCGAATAATCCCTTACGTGCAGCCACATATCATCTCCCCTTACGTGGTGGCGTAAAAGTTCATCGTTTTCATTTGCGTCGCGGCCAACCAGCAGGTACCAGTCATTAATAGTAAAGGCAAGTCCCGGATGATTTTTTTTCTGCTGCTGCTTTGGAAGGGTTTCTGTCCTTAAAAGCTGTTCAATTTTTATAGGATTTTCTTCGTTTATAATTTTATTGTACTGTTTTTCAAGCTGTCTTAAGCCTTCTTTTGCATTTTCTATATCGCGAAGAAGGTCTTCGCTGCCCGAAACTGCCTTTTTATAATTTTTGTAGTATTCGGCGGCATTTTCCTGGGCGGATTTTTTTGGATCAATCACTATTTTTATAGTTTTTCCGCTTTCAAAATCTTCGCATTCAAGGAACTTTGAGTCGCGGTCAATTTTATAGGCATAGGAAAGAATTAAATCTCCCTGATGTTTGAGCTGGCCGCAGTTTTTATAACGCTCCATTTTTTCTTCAAGATTTTTAAGGGCACTTTCCTTTTTGTTTTTGTTTGTGCTGTACCATTTTTCTGCCTTTTCGAGCAAGGCTTCGCGGCTCATGGTCTGGGCGTGTTCAGAATACCAGCTGTCAATAAAGTGGTTAAAAGTTTCGCCCTCCGGATGCTCGCGTACAGGAAACTTTTCTTCCGCCTGGGGAAGTTTTTCTGGAGCTGGGGCAGGGGGAGTAAAAATCTCATCCTTTACTTCTTTTCTTTCGGGACGGCGGTACATTGTGTCTAAAATCAGATTTTCTTCGTTGCAGACAATTACGTTTGCTGCATTGTTCCAGAGTTTTATGTAAATGATGTAATTTTCGTCGTATTCTTCTTCTTTTATTCTGCTGTTTGAAACTGCCGTATTGGAAAGATTAAAGGCAGATGAGGCAAGTTTAATCTGATTATATTTTTCGTTGGGCTTTTCTTTTATGCTTACTCTTCTGGAAACTTCCATTTTTACAATTCTTTCAAGACCAATCTGGCTGACGGAGTTGATTCTGCAGCCCTTAATTCTTGAACGGCAGAATTCCATAAAGCGCAGGGGCTTTTTGTTTTTTGGAATTTTCTTTTCTGTGGAATTAATTCTTATGGAGTTTTGTGCTGTAGATATCAGAATTGTCTGGGCGCCGCCTTCTTTATAGGTGTAAAAAGCAATGGTGTCGTAGCCGGGCTGTACAATTTCCTGAATAAAGGCTCCGGTTAAATCAAGTTCATCTAAGATAAGGTTAATTTCGTTGCAGTTCAAACTCATATTTTAATCTTACTAAAAAAAGATGGAGATGTCACTTTCTTTTGCCCATTGACTTTTTATAAAAAAAAATGATTTAATAAGAGTGATGAAAACTTTATCTTTAGTCACAGTCGTATCAGTTCTCGTGGAAGTGGTTATTTAATAGCCAGAGAGTTTGATATTTGTGATTGAAGTACCAAATATAAAAAAGAAAGCTCTCCGGTAAAAATCGGGGAGCTTTTTTTGTTAATAGGAGTAAAACATGAAATTAAGTGGCGCACAAATTATTGTAAAATTATTGGAAGGTTACGGAATTAAGACTGTAGCCGGTATTCCAGGCGGCTCAATTCTTCCTCTTTATGATGAGCTGAATAAATCTTCAATCCGCCACGTCCTTGTGCGTCAGGAGCAGGCAGCAGGATTTATAGCCCAGGGCTTTGCCCGTTCTACAGGAAAGGTTGCAGTTTGTATGGCAACTTCCGGTCCGGGAGCAATGAATCTTCTTACCGCAGTTGCAGATGCCCGCTGCGATTCAATCCCTATTATCGCAATTACCGGTCAGGTAAATACAAGTCTTTTAGGAACAGATGCCTTCCAGGAAGCTGATACCTATGGACTTTCTTTCCCTATTACAAAACATTCAGAAATGGTAAAAAGACCCGAAGAACTTCTGGATGTTATTCCAAAGGCTTTTGCAATTGCAGGCAGCGGAAGACCTGGACCTGTTTTAATTGATGTTCCCCGCGATGTTCAGTTAAAAGAAATTGAAGTTGATGATGCTAAGTGGGAAGAAATTTTTAACAGGGAAAATAAGGGGCAGAACATAAAGTTCCATTCTTCTTCAGAAGAAATTGCAGAAAAAATCGGGGAGATTACACAGCTGCTTAAAGCTTCTAAAAAAGCTGTTCTTTACTGTGGTGGAGGCTGTAATTCAGAAGAAGCTGCTGCTGGAATAAAGTCTTTCCTCAATAACTATTCAATTCCTGTTGTTTGCAGTCTTATGGGAATTGGAAGTATATCTAAAAAATCAGAAAACTTTATTGGAATGGTTGGTATGCACGGAAGCTATGCGGCAAACCTTGCCATGCACGACAGCGACCTGGTTATTGCAGCCGGCGTAAGATTCGATGACCGTGCAACAGGCCTTGTAAAGTCTTTCTGTCCTGATGCAAAAATTATACATATCGATATTGATGCTGCAGAAATTGATAAAATCCTTTCTACAACAGTTTCTGTAATTGCAGATGTAGAATCTGTATTCCCTGTTCTGGCAGAACTTTTGAACGAAAATAAAATTACAGCAGATTCTGCCTGGCTTAAAAAGATTAATAAGATTAAAAAAGAATGTGACACATTTTCTGCCGGTCGTCCACAGGGAGAAGCAAAGGTTAATCCAAGAGAATTTATTTCCTCTGTTCCGGAACTTGCCCAGAAGGCAGGAGTTTCAGAAGATGATCTGATTGTTACTACCGATGTAGGTCAGCACCAGATGTGGGCTGCCCAGTACTATCCTGTAATTAATCCACGTTCTTTCTTAACTTCCGGTTCTCTTGGAACTATGGGCTTTGGACTTCCTGCCGCAATCGGAGCCTCCCTTGCAAATCCTCAGAAGAGGGTAATCTGCTTTAGCGGTGACGGCTCAATTATGATGAACATTCAGGAGCTTGCAACCCTTAGCGAACTCAACCTGCCGGTAACTGTAATTGTCTTTGAAAATGGAACTTTAGGTATGGTTTACCAGCAGCAGAAATATCTTTTTGAAAAAAATTACTCGGCTTCTGTCTTTGCAAAATCTCCTGATTTACTCAATATTGCAAGAGGTTTTGGAATTGAAGCAATAGATGCAGACCAAGATGAACAGTGGTATTTAAAAGCCTTTAATCCTGAGCGAAGTGCAAAACCATGTTTTGTAAGGGTTCGTATAAATCCAGAAGAATGCGTTCTTCCTTTTGTTCCGGGCGGAAAGGCAAATATTGATTCTATTCGTGACTGATTGCCAGGAATGCAATCTGGCTTTTCCATTCAAAAACAGATTTTTCGCAGGCAGCCTGCAGAAGATTTATGATTTTCTGTAAGTCTGCACTGCCGATTTTTTCATTCATTCTGGCACCGTATGCAGAACTTTCGGTATTAAACCATTTTTGAATTTCATCAAGGGTGATTCTTCTTTTTTCGTAAATATCCTGAACTGCAACTTTTACGCTGAAGCCTCTGGCCCTGAATACGTTGGCAATAAAAATTCCGTCCCAGCTGAAAAGCGGATTGTCCCTGTCGCCAAAAAATTCCTGTTCACATTCTTCCATTTTTTCAAGAATGCTTCTCATTGAAGGCAGGGAATCTGTATTTAATATCTGATTTTTTACCAGCTGAGAGATTCTCTGTCCGTTTGCAGGAATTCTCTGCGAAATAATTATTTTATAGCCGTCGGCAAGAGGGGACTCAAAGGTAAAGCCGTCTTCATCCTGTGGCGAAACTATATCTTCAGAAAAAAGAACATTTTCTTTTTGGGGTGTCAAAACTCCTTTTATGGAATCTGCAAGGGCAATTATGGCGGCCTCGTTTATAAAAGGATCTACAAAGAAAATCCTGTCAAAAACAGCTCCGTTATACTGAAACTTTACAATGATATTGTAAAAATCTTTTGGAGTTAGAAAGTCTGTAGAAATGGAATCGCCCCTTACCTGTAAAAGAGGGCGGTCAAGGTTACCCAGAGTTCTTCCGTACTGTTCGAGAATCTGCTTGCCTTTTTCAGATTTACAAACACCGCAGGTAACTCCTTCAGGTTCCTTACGGGCAACTTCCCACAAAAGTAGTCCGGAATCTGCATTCCAGATTAAACTTCGGTGGTGGCGAAGTAAATCTGCCATTTGAATCATTGTATCGCGGATATTTAAAAGAATTTCTGCCTTGTTAGTGGTAAGCCTCTGCTGCCAGAAGCGGTCAGCCCTGTCCAGTGCAAATTCTTTGGCGGTGTCTTTAGGACTAAAGGTAAGGTTTTCTGCCTTTTTAGAATTTCCGCTCTTAAAGTGTTCGTTTATCCACCATTCACTTATAGGATTTACCCGGTTTTCTTCTGTAGAGACCGCAGGCTTTTTGTATATGTTGATTGAACCGGTTTCTGCTGGACTTGTTGCAAGCTCGGCCGAAGATAATTCATTACTTTCTTCTTTTTCGAGTATGGCGGCAATCTGAAGTTCCCTTCTGGAAAGAACATCTTCCCTGATGGAAGCTTCGTAGCCCTGGGTACTTGGATTGTAGAAAACGCGTCCCATAAGGGTGTCGGGTAAATACTGCTGGGCTACCCAATGGTCCCTGTATGCGTGAGGATAGAGATATCCGCTTCCATGGCCGAAGCCCTCGCTGTCGCGGGATGAATCTTTTAAGTGATTTGGAACATCGGCATCTTCTTTTTCTACCGAAGAAAGGGCATCAAAGAAGGCCATGCTGGAATTAGATTTTGGTGCGGTTGCAAGGTAGAGGGCGGCATGGGCCAGAAAATAGCGGCCTTCGGGAAGTCCAACCCTGTCAAAAGCTTCTGCGCAGGAATTTACAACTGTAATTGCGTTAGGATCTGCAAGACCAGTGTCTTCGCAGGCAGAAATGAGCATTCGCCTGAAAATAAAATGCGGGTCTTCTCCGGCCCTGTTCATTCTGGCAAGCCAGTACATTGCGGCATCAGGGTCTCTTCCCCTTAAGCTTTTTATAAAGGCAGATATAATGTCGTAGTGATAGTCTCCGTCGCGGTCATATAAAACAACCTTTTTTTGAATGGACTCTTCTGCGGTTTCCTTTGAAATATAAATCTTTGTTCCGTAGGCAGGAACAGGAGGGTGAGCATTAGGTTTCCATACTTCAGGAGTAGTTTCTACGGCCAGTTCCAGGGCGTTTAAGAGGGAACGGGCATCGCCGTTTGCAGTGTCTATTAAGTGCTCTAAGGCTCCTTCTTCAAACTCAACGTTCCAGTTTCCATAACCTCTTTCGCAGTCCTTAAGGGCAGCAAGGGCCGCCTTCATTAAATCATCTTTTGTAAGGGGCTTTAACTGGAATACTCTTGAGCGGGAAACCAGAGCTTTATTTACTTCAAAAAATGGATTTTCGGTGGTGGCGCCAATTAAAATGATGGTTCCGTTTTCTACCCAAGGCAGGAGAGCATCCTGCTGGCTTTTATTCCACCTGTGAACTTCATCAACAAAAAGGATGGTTCTTTTACCAAAAAGATTTTTATATTCATCAGCTTTTTTGATGGAGTCCCTGATGTCTGCAACACCGGTAAGTACTGCATTTAAAGTTAAAAAATTAGATTTTGTATGATTTGCTATGACTTTTGCCAGAGTTGTTTTACCTGTTCCAGGCGGGCCGTAAAAAATTACAGAAGACAACTGGTCTGCTGCTATAGCCCTTCTTAAAAGACGCCCCTTACCAACAATGTGGTCCTGCCCGATGTATTCGTCCAGATTTCTGGGCCTCATTCGGGCAGCAAGGGGCTCTGTCGTCATTTTTGCCTGTTCAAATAAAATATCTGACATAGACTATTCGCGGTTCCAGTTTCCTCTGCTGCTGTAGTATGACCAGAGTCCTACATTGCTGTATGAAACAGATGTAGAAGAACCTGAACCAATAAAGTATAGACCTGCATAAAGGGCATTGTCTAATTCTGTTTTATCAGGATAAGTGCTGAAAACCAGTGTAAGCAGGTAAGAGGTTAATAACTGGGTCTGAGCATTTGTTGTAAAGGTTCCGAGAGAAGTTTCCGGTATGCTGTCGTTAAGCTGAACCTTTGTAATTCCTCCGGTAGAAGAGGTTGATGTAGAGTTGTTCTGGCCTCTTCCAATAAGAATGGCATCGCTGCAAACTGCAAGGGCTGTGATAGTGTAAGAAGCATCTACACTTACTGTTTCTTCTACTCCAGATAAATCAACTCCATAAAGGGTTGAGCCTGATGAATAATAAACCCAGGTTGCATCATTTGTTCCGTCAATGCATTCATTTGTTGTTACAGCCTTTGTAGCATAGAAGTGAACATCGCCGGAATAATATACAGCTGATTCTACATTTACTTCGCCTGCATCTGAGTCTGAATCTTCAACATCAGAAATAGTATATGACTCAATTGAAGTTCCGTTTAATTTGTAATATACAGGATCTACATCTGAATAAGTACCGCCGCCAACTCTAATAAAGGCCTGGCGGTGAGCAGATTTTGGTGAGTTTGTAGAAAAGGCACCAAAACCAGTGTAGTAGTATTCGCTGTCGTACTGGTAGATTGCCCCTTCTTTATCTATAGAATCATTTGAATTAAAAATTTCTGTGTAATCACTTTCTGTAAGGGTGTCCCACTGGCCGTCTGAATCTGAATCTGCCGGCTGAAGGGCCCAGATGTAGAAGTTTTCAGGACAAGATGTACCTTCATCAAGATTATTAAAGTAACTTACAGTTATAAGGTAAAGATAATTTGAATCAGAAACTACTTTAAGAATCTGCTGTCCGTAGTGAGTTACATTTGTGTAATCAAAGTAGTGAAGTTCAAAAGGAAGCTGAGATTCATCAACTGTAGTCCACATACCATGCGCTTCTGTTTCTTTGCATACTTTTTTATAAATCACACCATCTGTATTTACTGTAACCAGATATTCATCACTGCCAATTGTATAGCGGGCAATAGAACGCATAACTCCGTTTACGGTTGCTTCTTCAGAAGTAACATCGTTTGAAATATACCAGAAAACAGGATCTGTGCAGGATGCAAAAATAAAAGATATGAATATAGATAAAATAATTAATACTTTGCTTGTTTTTTTCATAATAGTTTCCTTGGAGCCTTTCCCTAGAAGTGATACCTTGCGTTAAGAGCGCCTGTTACAAACATACCTGTCTGCTGCTTTTGATTTTTTGCAAACAGTTCTGTAATTGACATAAAGCTTGTTGAAGCACCAAAAGACCAGGATTCAGAAAATCTGTAATAAACGCCGGCAGAAGCCTTAAAGGTAAGGGCAGGCCAATAAGACATGCTGGCCCAGGTTTCTGTAGCAAGTCCCACATTCAAAAGAAGAGGGAATTCAAATTTTCCTGCACTAGGCTGGAAGATAATTCCGCCGGTCAGAGGAATCATAAATAAAGCTTTGTTACCGATTGAGAAACTGTTGGTAACCATAACTTCACCGCCAACAGCAAATTTATCTGAAAAGAATTTGTAGTAACCTAAGTTAACACCAAAGCCAGGTTTTAATGAATCTCCAAAATTAAGTGGAAACAGACCGTCTAATTCAATTTTTAAGAATCTGTCGCCGGCTCCGTTTTGCTGGTAAACATAACCATCATCATATTCGTCGCCCTGCTCATCTGCAAAAACTGCCATAGAACAAAGACATAATGTAAGCAAGATAGAAAGAATGCGTTTCATATTGTTCCTTTTGTTTTTTTAATATATTTTAAGAATATACTAATTTTGTTAGTATTTATCAATAAAACTATCTTAATGTTGAAAGGTTACTTATGAGTGCTGTAATAATTGACGGAAAACAAATTGCCAGTGATGTTCGTGCAGAAGTTGCATTAAATGTAAGCAAATTAAAGGAAAAAGGCATTGCTCCTTGTCTTGCTGTTATTCTTGTTGGAAATAATCCTGCTTCGGTAAGTTATGTAACAGGAAAAAGAAAGGCACTTGCAGAAGTTGGAATGCTCGACCGTTCTATTGAATTGCCTGAAGATACTTCAGAAAAGGAATTGCTTGATTTAATAGAAAAGCTTAATAAAGATGATTCTGTACATGGCATTCTTGTTCAACTGCCTCTTCCAAAACATATTGATGAAGATAAAATTATTATGGCTATAAGCCCTTCAAAAGATGTTGATGGTTTCCATCCTGTAAGTGTAGGAAATCTGATGATTGGTCGTCCCGGTTTTTTGCCTTGTACTCCTCACGGAATTATTGTTCTTTTACAGAAAATGGGAATTGAAACTTCCGGAAAACATGCGGTTGTAATTGGCCGCTCTAATATTGTAGGAAAGCCTGTTTCAATTCTTCTTGCCCGCAAAGATGTAAATTGTACTGTAACAATGTGTCATACAGGAACAAAAAATATGGCAGAAATTACCCGTCAGGCAGATATTCTTGTTGTTGCCAGCGGTCATCCTCATACTTTGACTGGTGATATGGTTCGTGACGGAGCAGTTGTAATTGACGTTGGTGTAAACCGTATTCCGGATGCAAGTAAAAAATCAGGTTTCCGCTTAATCGGCGACTGCGATTTTGATGACTTAAAGGAAAAAGCTTCCTTTATTACTCCTGTTCCAGGTGGAGTTGGACCAATGACAATTGCAATGCTTATGGTAAATACTCTTGAGAGTGCCCAGAGCAGATTGAATGAAGGAAAATAAAAGCAGAAATTATGCGTGATATTCAAAACGAAGAAGATACAAGAGAAGTTCCCTTACAGAAGGTTGGCGTTAAAAATGTAAAGTATCCGGTTTTTGTTTTAGATAAGACTAAGAAAAATCAAAGCACAACCGCTACTGTAAATCTGTTTGTAAATCTCCCTAAAAACTTCAAAGGCACCCACATGAGCCGCTTTATTGAAGTTTTTCACAAGTATCATACAGATATTTCAATGCATAATTTTCTTGAAATGCTTGAAGAAATCAGAATAAAACTTGATGCCCAGCGGGCCTTTGGAAGAATCTCTTTTCCATATTTTATAGAAAAAGAAGCTCCTGTAACTCATTCAAAGGGGATAATGCAGTATCAGTGTTCTTATGAAGGCGAAAGTTCGGAAGCAGAGGCCGCTTCGGTGCATGATTCAGCTGCTTCTACGCAAGGTTCAACTGTTTCTGGCGCTTCATCAGCCAGTCATGGCCAGGCGTCTTCCAGATTTTTTGTTTCCATAGAAGTGCCTGTCGCAACTCTTTGTCCCTGCTCCAAGGCAATTTCTGAATACGGGGCTCATAACCAGAGGGGAACAGTAAAGGTAAAACTTCTTTACACAGAATTTTTCTGGATAGAAGATGTAATTTCTATGATAGAAGAATGTGCATCAGTTCCTTTGTATTCGGTTTTAAAAAGACAGGATGAAAAGGCTGTAACAGAACACGCCTATGATAATCCCCGCTTTGTAGAAGACGTAGTAAGAGAAGTTTATATCGGTTTAAAAAATATGAATTTTAAATGGTTTACCGTAGAATGTACAAATTATGAAAGCATTCACTTTCATGACGCTTATGCCTGTGCTCAATATGGTGACCTGTAGGAAAAAACAGTGTTTTATTTTATAGAAACTTATGGCTGCGAAATGAATATTGCAGAATCGGCTTCTGTTGAACAGCTTTTTATTGCAAGAGGCTGGAAGAAGGCTGCTTCTCCCCAGGTGGCAGACCTTGCGGTTGTAAATACCTGTTCGGTTCGGGGTTCTGCAGAAGAAAGAATTGTGGGACGTCTGGGCTGGTATAACGGCTTAAAAAATGTCAGGGAAGGAAAGCCTGGTGCTAAAAGAAAGATGCACGAGGAAGCCAGCGATTTTGTAAAAAAGAACGGCCCAAAGCCATTAACCCTGGTTGTAATGGGCTGTATGGCAGAAAGACTTTTAAAAGAGTTAAAAACTGATTACCCTTTTATAGATTATGTCGTTGGAACCTATGCAAAGCATCATTTTGGTCAGATTATAGAAGCTGTTGAAGAGGGCAGAAAACCTTTCGAAGTTGATGATACAGAAAAGTATAAGTTCGCTCCTGTTTCAGCAGAGCCCGGCGCTTTTTCTACCTTTGTTCCAATTATGCACGGCTGCAACAATTTCTGTACTTATTGTATTGTCCCTTATGTAAGGGGAAGAGAATGCAGCCGTCCTGTAGACGAAATCTTAAACGAAATAGACGTTCTTTCAAAATATAAAGTTCGCGAAATCACCCTTATTGGTCAGAATGTAAACTCTTACAATGACAGGGGCCTTAATTTTGCAGGCCTCTTACAGCAAATTGCAGACCATCTTCGCGAAATAAAATCTCCGATTGAATGGGTCAGATTCATGTCTTCCCATCCAAAAGATTTTACAGATGATGTAATTGATGTAATTGCAAAAGAAGAAGTAATCTGCCGTCATATTCATCTTCCTGTACAGCACGGTTCAAGCAGAATCCTTGAAAAAATGAACCGCCGCTACAGCAGGGAAGAGTATCTTAATCTTGTAAAAAGAATCAGGGAAAAAATTCCTGAAGTATCTCTTACAACTGATATTATGATGGGCTTTCCTGGCGAAACAGAAGAAGATGTTGAAGATACCCTTAATTTAATGAAGGAAGTAAAATACGAATCAGCAATGATGTATTATTACAATCCCCGTGAGGGAACACCTGCTGCAAAATGGGAACAGCTTCCCGAAGAAGTCCGCAAGGAAAGACTTCAGAGGGTTATAAATCTTCAGCTGGAGCATACCCATGAGCAGATGAGCAAAAGGG
>ODAI011825877.1_pt1 | contig 29105 bp, 17 predicted proteins | sample 1539321 | NCBI WGS metagenome assembly ODAI01 (sample SAMN02144231, study PRJEB22623) | gut metagenome | biome: sheep rumen | host: Ovis aries | place: New Zealand
CGGCCACCTTCGCGGATAGCGAAGCGGAGCTGCTTTTCCATGGCGATCGGGGCGATGAGGTTCACGTGGATCGTGACGGTGTCACCCGGGGTCACCATTTCGACGCCTTCGGGCAGCTGGATCGTGCCGGTGACGTCGGTGGTGCGGAAGTAGAACTGAGGACGGTAGCCGTTCATGAACGGCGTGTGGCGGCCGCCTTCGTCCTTCGTCAGGACGTAGATCTCGGCCTTGAATTCGGTGTGCGGAGTCACGGACTTCGGGGCGGCGAGAACCTGGCCGCGGCTGATGTCCTTCTTTTCGGCGCCGCGGAGGAGCAGGCCGACGTTGTCGCCCGCCTGGGCGTCGTCGAGGAGCTTGCGGAACATTTCAACGCCGGTGACCACGTATTCGGTCGTCTCGCCGAGGCCGACGCGTTCGACCTTGTCGTTCAGGTGAACGACGCCGCGCTCGATACGGCCCGTGGCGACGGTGCCGCGGCCGGTAATCGTGAACACGTCTTCGATCGGCATCAGGAACGGCTTCTCGGTATCGCGCTGCGGGAGCGGGATGTAGGAGTCGCAGGCGTCCATGAGTTCCATGACCTTGTCCTGGTAGGCGGGGTCGCCTTCGAGGGCCTTGAGGGCGGAACCGCGGATAATCGGCGTGTTGTCGCCGTCGAAGTCATACTTGGAGAGAAGTTCGCGGACTTCCATCTCGACGAGGTCGAGGATCTCGGCGTCGTCGACCATGTCGACCTTGTTCATGAACACGACAATCTTCGGCACGCCCACCTGGTGGGCGAGGAGGATGTGTTCGCGGGTCTGGGGCATCGGGCCGTCAGTGGCGGCAACGACGAGGATGGCACCGTCCATCTGGGCAGCACCGGTCACCATGTTCTTCACGTAGTCGGCGTGCCCCGGGCAGTCGACGTGGGCGTAGTGGCGGTTGGCAGTGGTGTATTCCACGTGCGAAGTGTTGATCGTGATGCCGCGGGCCTTTTCTTCGGGAGCGTTGTCGATTTCGTCGAAACGCTTGGCGGCGGCGAGGCCGCGGGCTGCGAGGGTCGTGCAGATTGCGGCGGTCAGAGTGGTCTTGCCGTGGTCAACGTGGCCGATGGTGCCGATGTTGCAGTGCGGCTTGCTTCTGTCAAAATGTTCTTTTGCCATGATTCTATCTCCATTTAGTGAGAGCCCAGATCGGGAGTCGGACCCGAGACCTCTTCCTTACCAAGGAAGTGCTCTACCACTGAGCTACCTGGGCATAAGCCCTATGGCACCATTCAGTACCATAGGGCGGTTTGTTGCGTGGGCCGTCGTGGTTTCGAACCACGGTAGGCGTAAGCCAACGGATTTACAGTCCGTCCCCTTTAACCACTCGGGCAACGACCCATATTTTCAAGCCAAAGATAGGAATCGAACCTACGACCGGCTGATTACAAATCAGCTGCTCTACCAGCTGAGCTACTTTGGCAAGTGAGCCAAATTTAATAAGTTTAGGTGCATCTTGTCAACGAAAAAAGGCGCTTTTTGAAATTTTTTTTGTTTTTTTTCGTCAAAAATGTAAACAGACCCCGCAAGAGATTGTGAATAGATTGTGAATAAGTAAAAATGTTCTCTTTTTCACCCCGGCCATACCCGCCCAAGACGCGAAATCCGCTTTCAATTCGTTGATTATCATTGACATAGCGCACACTCCCTTGTAAAAAAGCGGCCTTTACCCTAGCGATGCCAAATATCCGTAACTATATTTCCTCGCAACACAATCGTGAAACCAATCCCAAGGAGATTGAAATGAACAAGATCAAACTTTCCGCAATCGTGCTCGGCTTTGCCGCCGCTGGCGCGTTTGCCCAGGCTCCTGCCGCCGCTCCGGCTGCGGCTCCCGCAGAACAGGCTGCCGCCCCGGCTGACTCCGTGAAGGCCGCCGAAGAGGCTAAGAAGGCCGAAGAAGCCAAGGCCGCCGAAGAAGCCAAGAAGGCCGAAGAGGCCAAGGCCGCCGAAGAAGCCAAGAAGGCTGAAGAGGCCAAGGCCGCCGAAGAAGCCAAGAAGGCTGAAGAGGCCAAGGCTGCCGAAGAAGCCAAGAAGGCTGAAGAGGCCAAGGCTGCCGAAGAAGCTAAGGCCGCCGAAGAAGCCAAGGCCGAAGACTCCAAGCCGGCCGAAAATACCAACCCGGGTGAAGTCGCGAACGCTGCCGGCAATGCTTTCAGCATGCTCAAGGCCAGCATGAGCGAAGGAACTTCCGCCGCCAACATGGAAGTGAAGTTCTCCGGCGAAGTCGAATTTGACGCCTACACGGGCGACCTCATCAACGAAGACGACGTCAATCACAACTACTGGACCACCTTCGACTTCAATATCGACGTGAAGTTCAACGAGAAGTGGTCCGCACACGTGGGTGTCGAAGCTGACGGTCCCGTCGAAGCTCCGGGCATCGGCTACAACGGCGCTTTCGTGCAGTACAAGCCTGCCGACTTCTTTGCCGTGAAATTCGGTGACCTCACCTTCACGGAAGGCGCGTTCAAGGCCTACTACGGCTACGACGACCCGACCTACAACGCCGCCGGCATGGTGGAACACGATATCCGCGGTCTCCAGATCGAACTCGCCGGACTCGAACTCGGCATCGGCTTTGGCCGTAACGCAAACGACGTGTCTTGCGATGTCCTCGGCGCCTGCGCAAACGGCAAGGTCTACAACGCCCATTTGGCTTACGAATTCGACTACGCCGGTCAGCACCTGCGTCCGTTCTTCGACTACAAGAGCTACCAGACCGAAGAACACAACGAACTGCATGCCGGTATCGATGCCGGTATCAACATCGGCGGCTTCGGCTTCCGCGCTGTGTACGGCTTCCACGCCGACTTCCTGGGCGATGACGAAGATGTCGTACCGAATACCGACCTGACCTCTGTCGCCCACACCATCTTGGCTGAACCCACCTTCGACGTGGCCATGTTCCAGATCAAGACGAGCTTCTTCTTCGCCTTCATCGGCGAAAACGACGCAAACGAAATCGAAGGCCAGAACATTTCTACTTTCAACCGTCTCGCTGGTAACGACTTCGAAATCCCGGAATACATGTTCATCTATGCTGAACCCGCCCTCAAGGTCGGTGGCTTCATGAAGTTCGGCATCCCGGTCGAATTCCACACCAATACGCTTGACACCGATGTGGATGACACCAAGACGATCGACGTTGGCGGCCGCCTCTACCTCACCCCGGTCGAACATCTCGATATCACCCTCCTGGGCATGGTTGACATTCCGGTCGGCGACAACGACAACGATGTCGGCCTGCGCTTCGGTGCAGAAACCGTGTTCAGCTTCTAATCTAGAATTAGACTCTTGACAGAAAAAGTTCCCGGCTGATGCCGGGAACTTTTTTTCTGTAGATCTATAGACTCTTAATGGGCCACGCCTAACGGGCACGCACAAGCCTATCGCACGGAAACACGCCGGGTTGCGCGGCCAATGCGGACAAGGTAATTGCCTGCGCGGCTGACCGGAATGGAGAAATTCGACTCCCCTACCCTGCCGGAACTAAGCACGCGGCCCTGCATGTCGAACAGGGCGAAGGCCGCACCAGGACGGGCTCCGGAAACCTGGAGTTCGCGGTTCATCGCCGTCACACGGAACGAGGGTGCCATGGCGATTGCCGGGATGGCGTCCTTGCAATCCTTGCCCTTGCATTCGGAGCTACTGGATTCCGGTTCCTTGCTGGAGCTGGAACTAGATTTCTCGCTGCTCGAGGAGACGGCAGAAGAGCTGCTTTCTGCGCTGGAACTGGAACTTTCGGGATTGACCGGCGCGAAGTTCGCCGTGACCGTAGTATCGGAAACGACCGTGAGGCGGTACTGCGTGCTCACGAGGCGCACGTCGTCTTGCCAGTTGCTCAGCACGTAGCCGTTATCCGCGACGGCGACAAGTTCAGCCTCTTCGCCATACTTGTAGATTCCATTTTCCTTGAGGCCCCTCACTACGCCCCAGTTCCCGTTGTTCACCTTCACGGTCACCTTGTATTCCTTCGGTTCCCACTTGGCGTAGAAAATCTTGTCGCCCGCATCCTTACCAGAAATTTCGGTGACGACGCTGCCCTGGAAGTTGGCCGACCTGAACCAGCCCTTGAAATCGTAGCCCGTGCGCGTGGGTTCGGGGAACACAAGGCCCTCGCCGTACGTGTACGTCGTGGGAGCGTTCTCGAGCTTGCCACCGTTCAGGTTGAGCACGAGGGCAAATTCGGACTTCGTCACGAGAACCGGGTATTCGTCGCCCTGCGTCCAGGCCGTACCGGTAATTCCGTTTTCGACAACGACACCTTCACCGCCCTTCTGTACATAGTTGTGGAGCGAATCCGCGACCGTGCCGTCCCTAAACTTTTCCATCGGGAGAATAATTCCGAGCGACGTGGTATCGAGACCTTCGACAGTCGGCGCAACGAAGTTGTTCTCGAAGACAAGATTCGTGCTGTAGGACACCGCCATCACGTAATCGATGGCGCCATACCTCTCGTTTGTCCTGGAGATTTCGCCAATGCTGTAGTTGTTAGCGACAATACCGAAAACATCGCTATAGTAGACACGCGAAATAAGGCCCGCGACATACGTGTTATTCGGGCTCGTACTGCGCACTGCACCCGTATTGTAGTTGTTCGCGATTGCAACTTCCCCACTGCCAGATATATCCGAAATGAGACCCGCCATATAGGCGGAAGGCCCGCTGATTTCACCGGCGTTGTGGTTCTGGACGAACGTGAGCTTGCCATAGGACTGACCCAGGATTCCTGCGACCAGGCCCGCATTGTTGTTGAAGATTCGGGCGACCACCTCGCCGTTGTTTTCACAATTCATGATGGTCGTTGTTCCCGAAACACCGCCTACAAAGCCTCCCGTCGAAGAATAGCCGCCTACAATTTTCGCACTGTTGACGCTATTGGTGATGCTGATTGTCCCGTACAGGTAGCCACCAAAGCCACCCGCATTGGAGTATCCCTGTATCACACCGTCCGACGTGGAATTGGTAATGGAGAGCGTACCGCTACTGTTGGCAACAAAACCGCCAACGACGTTCGAATCGGATTTCAGGAAGCCCTTGAAATGGCAGCTGTCCATCTCAAGCTTCGCTCCCGGATAGCTGACCCCTCTTGCAGTTCGCGCACCCTTGATAGATGCCACAAAGCCGGCCACTCCATTCTTCACACCGCTAAAGTAGGTATCCTCGAGGGTAACTTTCTTGATGACGACGGGCCCTTCGGCCTGCAGGGCCGGGTCGTAGTTCCCTTCGTAGATTTCATTGAAGAAGGCCATAGGCTTCTTGGGTGCGGCAACGCCGTAAAGGCCGGATATCTTGTGGCCCTGGCCGTCGAACTTGCCCGAGAACGACTCTATAATTTCCCAAGGCAGGAACTTCGCCACGTTCGCACTGTCGAGCGTGCCGTCTTCCTTGAGCACGTTCTCGTTCACCACGATATCTGCAGTAAGCTTGCCGCATATTTCGGGATGGTTCCAATACGACATGCCGTGCGACCCGTTCACGTATGCCGCAAAGCCGTAGAGTTCTGCCGCATCCGAAATCGCGTAGCAGTTGTCCGTTTCGTCAAGTTCCGGCATCTTGAGCTTGAACCAGGCCGCATAATACGTCTTGTCGCCGGAATCGTCCCGGGTAATGGCCGTCACGGGTGTGCCCTCGAGTTCTGCGTTGTCGTACCAGCCCGCAAACAGGTTGCTGTCGAGCCGCACGTCGTTTGGGAGTTCAAGGCCGACAGCTTCCGTATAGATAACCGCCCCGCCGGAATAGATGGTACCGCCGTTCGTCTCGTAGGTTACGCCGAAGGTCCTCTGCAGTTTTGCCCAGTATTCCTTGTCGCCCGAATCCATGTTGGTAATGGCATAAACTCTTTCGCCCTCGAATTCGGGATTGTCGTACCAGCCCATGAACGAGGCGTTTTCCATGTAGACATCCTCGGGAAGCGCCTTCGAGAAACCCGCGACGTAGCTGTCGAAATACGTGGCGTTATTGCCCTCGAAGGTATGGAACGTCACCTTGTATTCTGCCGCCTGCGAGTTCTCGAGCTTGCCCGAAAGGTTCGGGTAGGCATCTGTACCCACGTTCTGGCCCCAGACGGAGCCGTTCTCGCCCTTCCGCAGGACAAGCGTCACCGTGCCGTTTTTGAACAGGCTATCGGCAGCCGGGGTGCCGGCAATTTCCCTGTAGGCCTGCGTGTTCAGGTAGTAACAGTTGTCAATGCTCACCGTCGATGCGCCTAGATTCCCGGCAATAAACGCCTTGCTTTCCTTGTACATGAGGGACTTCGACTTCCATACGCTATAGCAGTTGGCCATATACAGCGTGGTATTCGAAGACAGGTGAGCCAGGATACCGGCGATATTGTAACTGCGCCCCAGGATAAGGCCGCGGTTGTAGGTGTTCTCGAAATGGGCGGTACTCCTGTAGTTGATACTCCCCAGGATGCCCGCGGCGCCCTGCGCATCCGCGTAAGGCAGGAGCGTCGATTCGTTATATACGCCCGAAAACTTGGCACAGTAACCCGAGCCGTAATTTACACTGAACGGGACACCGACTACCCTGCCGGCAATCGCGCCAAAATAGTCGGCCTTGACCGCAAAGTACGAATCCACGAGCCCGAAATTCTTGAGCTCGGCGAACTTGTCCGCAGTGCCGCCGATGCCCGCGAAGAACCCGAAGCTTGCGTAATACGCGGAATCGGCATAGAACAGGCCCGAAACCACGTGCCCGTTGCCATCGAACACACCGGCGAAACTATCGATCGGGTTCCACGGGATATAATTCAGCGCGGCTTCAGCATCCTTGAGCGTGCCATCCTCTTTCAGCACGTCGCTATTCACCACGATGTCGTTCGCGAGACCCGCACAGGCCGACCTTTCCCGAGTATAGCCGGCGGTTCCGTTCACGATGGCGGCAAAACCATAGAGTTCCGGAGCGGTCTTGATGACGTAGCAGCCCGCATCGTCCTTCGCAGGAGTTTTCATCTTGTACCAGCGGGCATAGAATACCTGCGCGCCCGTCGCATCCGGGTCCACAGCCTGCACCCTGTTCCCGCTAAAGTCCTCCTCGGCGTACCAGCCCACGAAAACGTAGCCATCGCGGGAAACCTTCTTCGGGAGTTTCGCGCCCAAGCCTTCCGTATATTTTTCGACCATGCCGGAATCCACAGTGCCGCCGTTCGTATTGAGCGTAATGGAAGCGACCGCCATGAACTTGCCCCAGACCGTAGCGTCGGTATCTGCTGCGGCGACATGCGAGAGCGTATCGCCCTTGAACTCGGGATTGCCGAACCAGCCGAGGTTCTCGTAACCCGCGCGCTCGATATCGGGAATCCTGACCGCGAAGCCCTTCGGGGCCGCAATTTCAATATTCTCGCCACCGTGCGTATCGAAAGTAACCGTCCTTGCCTCGAAGGTCGCATTCTTCACCTCGCCCGTAAGCACGGGATGGGAATCCGTACCCACGTCCTGGCCCCAGACGGAGCCCTCGAAACCCGCATAGTCATAAGCATGCATGAGGCTTGCAACAGAGCCGTCCGCGAGTTGTGCCGCCGTGACTGCCGTACCGTAATGCTCGTTGCGGCCGGGAGCGACATAGAATACGTTGTCTATCATTTCCAGGGCGTAGCCCTTCTCGCCGACAATGGACTTGACATCGATGGAAGTTTCCTGTTTGTCGAGCTTGACCTCGCCCAAGTTCATCACGTTAACAAGCGCGCCTCCATAGCTCCAGTGTTCGCCCACGATACCGCCGGACGAAGAATCCGACGTGACAGTCCCCAGGTTGTAGGAGTTGACAATCCACGCCCTGTTCATGTAGTAGACGCCACCGACAATGCCGCCTGCACCGCTCCCCGCAAAGACGGAGCCCTCGTTGAAGCTGTTCCTGACAACGTAACCGCCATCACCGCCCGTAGAGCCACCAATCAGGCCCCCCGCAAAGCGCCCACTCACGACCACGCCATCAAAAGAGACGTTGTTGAGAACCGTGGCCACATTCGAATACGCATGGCCGACAATGCCGCCCACTTCGAATTTTCCGCGGAAATAGGAGCCCTGCACACGTAGATTCTTGACGGTCACTTCGGGATAATTGAACCCTTCCCTGTTAGCGGAATTGTACGGGGCATTCGTCGAACCGATAAGGCCGACCGGAGACTGCAAGGAATCGTTAAAATAGAGGCCCGTGATGGAATGCCCCTGCCCGTCGATACTCCCGGTAAACGCGATAAGCGGCGTCCAGGTCGCAAAATTTGCCGTATCCGCCACGTTGAGTTTCCCTTCCGCGTCGAGGACGTTCTCGTTCACCACGATATCCTTCGCGAGTTTTCCGCAGGCGAGCGAATCCTTCACAAAGCCGTCGGTTCCGTTCGCGATAGCGGCAAAACCGTAGAGTTCTGCAGTGCTCGAAATCTGGTAGCAACCATCCTTCAGTTCGGGCGTCTTGGGGGTGACTGTCACCGCCCCCGCAAAGACGCTAGAAAGCGCAAACGATGCGCAAAAAAGAAATCCCTGGATCCTGGACATCTTTGTAACTCCTGATTATAGTTTCCTAACATACAAACTGCTTTTTTATTGCTGTTTTGTGAAGACGCAAGCGTGCTTTCGCGTTGTCAAGCGTTACAATGCGAATTTGGGCGAAAAACGGGAAAAAAGGACTAAATAGGGTTTCGAGATATGCGGCAGCCATGTAAAAATTGGTTGACAGGTGTAGCGGTGCGTCCAATAACTATATTTTGCCCATGCTAGTAAAAGGTTTGAGTTATACGAGCCATATCGAGGTCCGCTACGCCGAAACCGACGCCATGGGGGTCGTGCACCACGGATCCTACCCCATCTGGTTCGAACAGGCGCGCATCGATTTTTTCAAGTCCATCGGAGCCCCCTACACGGCCATCGAAAAAGAGGGATTCCAGAGTCCGGTACTCGAATTGGTTGTCCGCTACAGGCAACCCTGCAAGTTCGGCGACACCGTAGACATCGAAACAACCATTTACAAGGTAAACACGCTGAAATGGAAATTCCAGTACAGGCTGTTCGTTGGCGAGACTCTCTGCGCCACGGCATCCACCCTGCATGCCTTCACCAAAGGCGGAGTCCCGACCATGGAAAAGCCCGAATGCTTCAAGAAGGTAGAAGGCAAGCTTTTCCCGGATAAATAGGCCGGACTTCGCAAAAATTTGTTTGTATATTTAGTTTATGGAAACTTGCACATTCAAGCATACCGCCCGCGTCGAAGTGCGCTATGCGGAAACCGACCAGATGGGAATCGTCCACCACTCCGTTTACGCCGTGTGGTTCGAGCAGGCACGTACCGAATACTTCCGCGAGGCGGGCGCGAGCTACGCCGACATGGAGGCCGAGGGGTTCTCGAGCCCGGTGCTCGAACTGAACGTGCAGTTCAAGGCGCCCACGCACTACGGCGAATTCGTGGATATCGAGACCACCATGATTCGCGTAGACAAGCTGCGCATCCGATTCGAGTACAGGGCGAGCGTGAACGGCAAACTTTGCACCACGGGCTCCACGCTCCACTGCATGCTCAAGAACGGGCGCCCCACACGCGAACTGCCCGCAAGTTTTGCCAAGTTTGAATTCGTTAGCGAGGAGAAATAGATACATGGAAAACCAGGAAGAGACCGTCCAGATTCACATCAAGTCACTGGACAAGACCGTAGACTTCCCTGTAAGGAGTTCCAGCCCGTGCAAGAAATGCAAGGGCACCGGAATAAAGGACAAGAAGCAGTGCCCGATATGTTGCGGTTCCGGCAGCATCAAGATGCTCGACTGCATCCGCTGTAACGGCACGAAGCAGATTGAAAATGGCCTCAAGTGCAATATCTGCAAGGGCGAAGGGGTTATCTCCGAGGCAAAGACAATCGAGTTTCTCCAAGCCCGCCAGTTCTGCGAAGAATTCCAGAAGAAACCGGCAAAGACAATCCTGATTTGCCTCGCATGCCTCATCGTGCTTGGCGCGTGCTCCTACTTTATTTCGAGTTACCTGTTCGTAGACCTCCGCATGATTCAGTCATGGAATGTCTACATCCCGCTTTTGCTCGGGCTCGGCGCCGGATTCTACGTGCTGGTAACCCTCCACAAGATGCACGTGGGTTCGTACCTGCCCGCACCCAAGAAGTTCATGATTTCTGCCGCAGTCATCGCCCTCGGTATCGCGGCCATCGCCATTCCGGGCCCCGTTGCCGGTCGCTACCACTGGATGGAAAGCGAAGCGAAGGAAATCATCAGCGAAGCCCTTGCAGAAGACAACCTTTCTTGCCAGAGCGTCAAGGTATCCAGCCACGACGGCAACGACTATCACGGAATCGCGACGATTTCTGATGGCGATAAAATCAAGATAATCATCCACTACAAGAAAGTCGAAGAAACGAGCCGCGAAATCGGCTACTCCATCGAAGTGGAACCCGTGGAATAAGATATGGACCAGCCGCTCGCCGAAAGACTACGTCCGCAGAACCTGGACGAATTCCTTGGCCAGAACAAGATTCTGGGCGAGCAGAGCCTTTTGCGAAAAAGTCTCGAGAACGACAATGTGCCGAGCATGATTTTCTGGGGCCCGCCCGGCTGCGGAAAGACGAGCCTCGCCCACGTGATTCGGCAACATACCAAAAAGCGCTTCATCGCCCTTTCGGCAGTCGCGAGCGGCGTGAAGGAAGTGAAGGAAGTCCTCGCCGACGCGCGCACGATGAAGAACGCGTTCATGGACACGATTCTCTTCATCGACGAAATCCACCGCTTTAACAAGGGCCAGCAAGATGCGCTGTTGGGTGCCGTCGAGGACGGCACGGTGACGCTTATCGGCGCCACCACCGAGAACCCGGGGTTCGAGGTCAACAGCGCCTTGCTTAGCCGCTGCCAGCTGATTCTCTTTGCGCCCTTAAGCAAAGAAGATTTGCGCACGCTGATTTTCAGCGCACTGCGCGACCACCCGCGGGGCCTGCAGCTCAAGGACGTGGAAGTCGAAGAGGCGGTTGTAGACAAACTAATCGCACAGTCCGACGGCGACGCACGCTTTTTGCTGAACCAGATTGAATGGATTGGCAAGAACCTCGGCGACCGCAAAATCATCGACGAGAAACTGCTGGAAGAATTCCAGTACAAGAAGCCCCTACGCTACGACAAGAGCGGCGAGGAACACTACAACCTGATTTCGGCGCTGCACAAGTCGGTGCGCGGATCTGACCCGGACGCAGCCCTCTACTGGATGCACCGCATGCTGCAGGGTGGTGAAGACCCGCGGTTCATACTGCGCAGGCTGATGCGCATGAGCATGGAAGACATCGGGCTTGCAGACCCGAACGCACTCTTGCTCGCGACCGCCGCCCGAGAGGCATACGACTTCATGGGCATACCCGAGGGCCTCATCGCGCTCGACGAACTTGCGGTTTACCTGTCGCTTGCGCCCAAGAGCAACAGCCTGGAACTCGCCGGAATGAAGGCAGACTCCATCGTGAAGCAAACCGGGACACTGCCCGTACCGCGCGCATTCCGCAATTCGGTAACGAAGGTCGGCGAAAAGCTGGGCTACGGCGTTGACTACCAGTACGACCACGACAGCCCGGGCGCATATTCCGCGCAGGAGCATTTGCCCAAGCAACTCGAAGGCACCGAGATTTACCAGCCCAAGCCCTACGGCAAGGAAAAGGCTCTGGGCGAGCGGCTCGCGCAGCTGAAGCAGATAAAAAGAGAAAAGAAACAGGCCGAGAAATAAATAATTTTTACACAAAAATACGCTAAAATACAACATTTAAACATATTTTAGTGCATTCATAGAATTACTTTTACACACTTTCAACACGGAAACAGCACGCCGGGAGGGGCAAAACCTAGGATTTCCGGGCGCAAAAACCTATTTCTAGCATAGCATCAAAACTGGAGTGTGTTATGCAGAAAAAGTGTATGGGATGGATAGCCGCGGCAGCGCTCGCGGCAGGGATGGGGGCAACGGCCTCCGCAGCGGAAGGGGACGCCTACACATGGCCCGCCTACCGCTCTGACCTCGATTACGACACCAAGTCGAACCTGGGCGAAATCAAACCGCCCACCAAGTTCAACAACAACTGCTCGGGCGTGACCGGCAAGAAGGCCGGCAAGTGGTGGGCCTTCTACTGGGGCAAGGACCGCGACAGCCGCATTACCGACGTGACTATCGACAGCATCCTCAAGAAATACGATACCGACTTCGAGTACCTCTATAACGAGATGGGCTGGGCCCCTGACGCACAGGCACAGGACGGCCAGTACAGCGCCGTGTACTACTACGGCTCGGGCACGTGCGCGGGCGGCGCAAAGACCGACACCACCGGCGGATGGCAGACATGGGTCGCGGGCTACACGGCCGTCGCGGCATCGTTCTACCCGCTGTACAGTTTCAACACGAGCTGCCCCTACCGCGATCGCGTGGCACAGATGGACGCGATGATCCACGAGGGCATCCACTCGATGACGAACGGCTACCCCGGCGCCAAGGAGGCGCACTGGTTCCAGGAAGCGGGCAACACGTGGATCCAGCAGGACATGTTCAGCCACCGCGAAGGCGTCTATAGCGGCATGGGATTCCTGAACGCGGCGACGGTGATCGCGCCCTTCATGCCCATCGAATGCTACTCGGGCTGGCTCATCGACGGCACCTTCGGCGGCCCCGGCGCCCAGGGCGTCACCGGCAAGAACCAGCGCTACCTTCTGGGCGGCGCGCAGTACAGCAACATATTCCCCACGTTCATGGGCACATGGCTCGGCACGGGGTCCGTGCGCTGGGTGTACGGGCACGCCTACGGTAAGACTACCTACCTGCTCGAAACCTACGGGCTCGACATCGGCATCGGCGACGAGGGCGTGCGCAGGCTCATCACGGAATTCCGCGCAAGGCTCGCCATGCTCGACATGAAAAAATGGTCGAACGAAATCAAGAACCTGCTGAACCAGAATTTCGGGAGCGATACCTACTGGGAACAGGACATGTGGGACAACAACAGGAAAAGCTACACCTGGAAAATGACTCCGTACCAGAGCGTCACCACGAGCAACGGCGACTGGGTGCCGAACCAGGACTTGACTCCGGGATGGTCGGGCTCGAACGTAATCCCGCTCAAGCTCAAGGACGGCGCGACGCAGATCAGCATGACGCTCTACCCGAACGGCTCGCATTCCACGAACGACAACATGCGACTGGTGCTCGCCTACCGCGCCACGGACGGCACGCCGGTGTACAGCGAACCCGTGAAGGGCAACGAAACCGCAATCCTCAAGATAGCGAAGACCCCGAGCACCACAGGCGGAAGCAAGATGGCATTTGCCATCGTGGTAAATACCGACTACAACTACTCGAAGAACCCCGACATGCGCACCTACCACTACGATTACCGCCTCAAGCCCGAGGAAGGAATCAGCGGCGCAGGCGACGCGAATACGAAATACTACAACGACTTCAAGCTCGACTACAAGTGGCCCGAAATCGGCGACGCGCCCGTTGCATCGAGCAGTTCCGTTACTCCGACGTCCTCCAGTAGCTCCGTTACGCCGACATCGAGCAGTTCGAGCAGCATCGCGCCGGCGACGGTCGCAGCGACATACGAAATCAAGGTAACCCTCCCCATCGACGACAACTACGCTCCGGTCACCGCCACCTTCGACGTCGCCGAAGTCGCAGACAAGCTCGGGCTCACCGCGGCAAGCCTCTCGAAGGCGACCTTCTTCGCGCAGGAACCCAGCGGGAACAAGGCAACCGAATCTACCGCGAACGCTCCCGGCCACTGGTTCGGCATGGCGGGCAACGTGGTGGAATGGGGCGAAAACGCCTATGTATTCAGCGAAGCGGATATTGCGAAGGGAACCCTCTCCATCGGGCACTACCCGAACCGCGTGAATAACGGCGATACATACAAGTTCACGCAGGGACTCGAGTACAACGGGAAAACGGTCCTCTTCAAGGTGACAGTCACCCTCACGAACGAGCAGGGCAGCGGAGCCGGCGAATCGACCACAGCACTGATGTACGGCCTCAAGGGAATCGCGACGCACATGGAACTCTCCCTTGCCCGCAGGAACCTCAGCGTGCGCTACTCGCTCCCGAACCGCGACAACGTGAAGATAAGCCTGTTTACCGGATTCGGCGCGCTAATCGACCAGAAGGTGACGGGAATCCAGAACGCAGGCGGGCACGTGCATACCTTCGACATGAGCGAGATGCCCGCGGGCACCTACATCGTGAAGGTATCGACCGGCAGCTACCACGAGGCGCGTCCGATAAACATTACCAAATAACCGGCTTTTCATTCCGATCCAACATGGATAAGGGAAGGCAACCGCCCTCCCTTATCTTTTTATACCCAGCGTTCCAAAAAATCCTTCGCGTCGCGGCTCACGACCAGGCTACCCAGCAGGCGTTGCAAGCGTCCAAGCACTGGGGAATTTTCCGGCTCGAAAACCACCACCTTCTTGAAGCGTTCGCGATGCCGCAGCAAAAATTCCAGGTTGTTCATGTCCGTCTTCGGGAAACCGTAACCCAGGAAGTATATCTCCTGCGCATTCTTGAGGTAATAATCCGCCTTGCTCCAGAGCAGGTTGAAGAGACTCCCGCGCAAAAAGGATTCCTTCGCATGTGCCATCGGGATGTAGATGGGCGTGTCTTCGCGGTAGATGGGGAAACTGCGGTCGCAGGGTTCCACCTGGCACACGTTCTTGAGGTCAAGCGGGTCGGAGGCTCCCTTTACCGGGTACCAGTTGAGCGAACCGTGTAGCTTGATGAGGTCGACCGTGAGCGTCCGCGGGGCACGAACCGCACTCCGGTCCGCAGGGTCAATGCGCACGCCGTAATCCACCGCCACGCGCGAACTCATCTCCGGGTCGGCAGCAATCACGTCCTCGACAAGCGTATCGTAGTTGAACGTGAGCAACAGCGTATCGCGCACGCCCTCGCCCGGGCAGTTCTCGCACCCCCCAAGGAACTTGCGGAGCACCGCGGCCGATTCCGCATCCACACCCTTGTCGTGCCGGATTTCGCTCGCAATAAACCGCAAAAGCTCGAACCGCAGGCTAGAATGGTACAGGCTCTCCCGCACCCCCGGGAAAATCTGCGCCGAAAGAATCGAAGTCGAAAGCCGCTCGATGTCCAGGTAATCCGGCTGGCCGTTACACAGTTCTAAAAAGCGCGTGCAGTATTCGCGCAGATGCGGAAACTCGTCCGGAATGCCGAAGGGAATGCGCTCGTTCAGGTCGCGGAGCGTGGGCATCTGCGGGCAGAAAGACTTGCTGAAGCCGGAGCCCAGCACAAAAATACGGCGGTATGTACCCGATGTAGTATCCATGGTCTAGCGCTCCTTTAATCATTCTTAATGCAACGAACAGGATCCAAGGCTTTTTTATCCATATAATCACCAAAATTGAGTGCAGAAGACTTGTTAAATATAACAGGATAGGCGGAAGTTTTTCTAGAGCTGCGTTCAGTCGACTGCCAAAACGCCGCAAGTTTGGTTCTGTCAGAAACGCTACTTATGGTGTCATAGGGAAGTTCCGGATCGCATGGATTTTGTATATTACGCTTTAGATTTATGCATGTATTCACATTTATGCATAAATTGTAGCAAAAACGCCAACTATAGAACAAACACAACGCCATTGACAGGAGCTCAATTATGGCAACAATTCACATCGACGACTCGAAACCCTTCCCGTACATCCCGGCGGAGCCGAACAACAAGCGCGAAACTTTCGCGGATTTCTGCAAACGGCAGGCGTCTGGGCTAAAACTAATCAGCGACGAAATTGAACAAGAAAACAGGGAGCAGGAGGAATTGCACAAATTCCAGGAAAGGAGTGTTGAGCGCAAGAAGAAACTGCTGTTCGACAACCTCGACATCATCATGTGCCACAAGGACGAAATACTCGCAACACCGCGCTACGCCAACATAGACGTCCACTACGCCATCAAGGGCGGTGGGCTCTACGTAGGCCCCCTGCAAACCTCAAGGGCATTCAACATCGCAGGCAGCATCGTCAGGGTCGGCCTCAGGCTCGCGACACTCCTGCGTATCTGGGAAACCGACCAGTTCATGGTGGAATGCAGGTGCGGCGGCACAGCAGTCATCCGCTCGTTTACGGGCTCGCCCCTTTCGGGAGGTTCGCAGGCGACGGCGATTTGCCCCAGTTGCAAAAAGGAAATCCGCGTCGCGAACCGCAGTTTCGGGCAGTATTTCTGGTTCTTGCAGACCAGCCTTTCCGAAGACGTCGAGGCCGTCGCGAGGGATTTTATCGCCAAATGGACGCTCGCCGAAACGGAACACGAAAAGAAGGTCGCCGAAGGGAAATACAGAGACCCCAGACCAGGCGACGATCTCCACGGCGACGGCAAACCGAGCTCTCTCGAAACCATGATCAACGAACTGAAAATGAAGGAATTTGACGAATCTGTGTATTCACGAACATAAATGACAGTATTTGTCACAAATATTGATTAGATTTAGTCAGCAGAAAAGGAGTAAACCATGACACTCGAAGAAAAGGTAAAAGAACTCTACAACGAACTGAAGCCCAAGTGCGAAGCGGAAGGCCTGAATCACTTTTGGGAAGTCCACAAGGCATTAAGGCGATTCCGCAAAGAACATCCCGATCTGGACGAGCAGTGGTCCAGAGAAGCCGAAGGGCTGTAACTTATAACTATATTCTTGCCATGCTGCACTTGAAATTCGCACTGAACCTGGAAAATCTGGCCGACGAGATGATCGACGCCCTTGGCAAGTGTTGGACGGACCCTTTCGATTCGCCCATCGTGATTTTCCCGGACCCGAAAATCGAGCAGTGGTTCAGGCTGCGCTACATTGCGAAATGCGGCGTCCTTGCGAATTTGGAAATTGTCACCCTCGACAAATTCCTGTTCAGGTATTTGACGCAAGGGGACACGTCCAAGCAGAAGTTGACTGCAGATATCCTGTGCAACGTGCTAATCGCCTACTTGAACGAGACCTATTCCGCAAAGCCGAAATCGATTCCGAAAGAAATCAAGAAGTACCTCTATAAAAAGTCCGGCGAAATCGACGAATCCAAGTTGTTTGATTTTGCACGCACGCTGGCAGGGCTCTTCTTGGAATACGAAACGAGCCGCCCGGGCGGTTTTATTTCGCCCTTGCAGAACAAGCATCACGAAGGCCTGCTTGCCTACTGGAAAGAGGGCGAGTTGCGGGACTTTTTCTCGGACAAGGGCCGTGTATTGCCCAAGGAAAAATGGCAGCGCGACGTGTATGCACAGCTGTTCCACAATGCGGGCGGTAAGTCCCTGCTGACTCGCGTGTTCGAGGCGACGCACAAGCGCACGGGCAGCGATACGGAATACCTCACGATTCCCTACCTGTTTTCGCAGCAGACGGATTCGTCGCAATGGAAAAAACCGGTCTTCATTTTCAGTCTTTCGGGCATGGGACAGTTCTACCGCGTAATCTTGCAGAGGTTTGCGCAGGAACACGACATTTTCGCCTTCATCCAGAATCCGTGTATGGAATTCTGGGAAGATGTGGGCAACCGCGCCGTGACGCGCTGGAGCAAGAAAGACGAGCCGTCGCGAATTGCGCTCCCGGCCATCCAGGATTCCACTACCGAAGAGGGGCTTGCCCAAAACGAGAACTTGCTCCTTAAAAACTGGGGCCGCACCGGCCGCGAAAACATTCGCCTGTGGTGCTTGGCGTCGGACTATACTTTTGATTTTGTCGGTTACGAATACGCTCCGGATTCGCTGTTGCACCAGGTGCAGTATCTGGTTTCGCATCGCTTGAATCGCTTTGACGAATCCGAGGCGACGCCTGAATCCATTTCGCCTAAGGCCGACCGTTCGCTGACTCTTACCGCAGCACCGTCATCGCTGCGCGAAGTCGAGAATTTGCATACGCAGGTTTGCCTGCTTTTAAAGCAGGGCGTGCGCCTGGACGAGATGGTAGTGATTGCGCCCGAGCTGGATGCGTACCGCACTCCGATTGAGCAGGTGTTCAATGCGGCCCCGCGCGACAGCGAGTTTTACATTCCCTACGCGATTACGGACTACCCGGAAAAGGATTCCCTGATTGGCAAGGCCATCGCGAATCTTCTGGATATCCACCAGCAGCGTTCGATTTCGAGGCCGGCATTCTTTGACCTTGTCAAGAATCCGGTGGTCCAGTCTACGCTGCAGATTACCGACAGCGACGTGGCCGCCTGGGAAAAGTGGGTGGTAAACATGAACGTTTACCGCCATACCGTCGAGAGCGCCGAAGATGACTGGAGCCGTTGCATAAACCAGATGCTTTTTTCGCAGGTGACCGACGCGCCGTTCGCCTCGGCCCACGAGCGTTACTTGCCCTACGAAGATATCGAATCTTCAGACGACGGGCTCACCATGAAGTTTATCGCCTGCATCGACGAACTGAACCGCTGGATCCGTTTTGCGCCGGAGGGCATCGAGCCCCACCAGCCGAATTCCCTTGCGGTATTGAAATCGCATTTGGCGCATTGGGTGGCGTTGAACGCCAAGGAAGACCGCTTCGCCGTCGAAAAGAAGATTTGGCAGAGGGTGCAAGATGCAATCGACCTGATGGAATTCCAGTTCGATGCGGGCGCATCTTGGATTTCGTGGAAAATCGCAGGGCAGATGCTTTCGAGCGCCTGTCAGGATTCCCATACCGGAAACACGCGGCTTTTCAGCGGTGGCCTCACCTTTATGCGCTTCGCTGTCAACAGGGTTGTTCCGGCAAGGCATATCTTTTTCCTCGGCGCAAACGCAAGCGTATTCCCGGGACAAAAGAAAGCGAACACCATGGATTTGCGCACCCAGACAACGCGCTGGCCGGGTGACGACACTCCGGTCGACAAGAACTGCTATACCTTCCTGTGTCAACTGATGAGTGCTGCCGACGGGTTCCACATCAGTTACATCAACAGGAACCTGAAAAAAGACGAAGAACTTTTCCCGTCTTCGGTGATTCGGGATTTGCAATTCTTTATTGCCGAAAGCGCTTGCCCGAACAGTGCTGTTTTTAGGGAACGCAAGATTCCGCTGGACGAAACCCGACCGGACGAAGAACTGTTTACGCTCCGCTCCATTCGCAACAAGTTGAACCGCATTCTGGATGCCCGCGCCGAAGATGCCGAAGGAAACGAGCCGGAAGAAGTTCAAATAGCCCTGCCCGACACGGTGAACAATCGCGACTTCAAGCGGTTCTTCGATGACCCGTTCCAGTTCCAGCTGGCGCGAAAGGTGACGTTGCCGTCGGTAGAAAACGACCCCGAAAAGGAACTTTTCGAACCAGTCTCCTTGAACAATCTCGACCGCTCTATTTTGCTCAAGGATTTTGTGCAGTCCGTCATGGATGCCGAACGCATCAAGGATTCCAAGACAGAAGAGGAATGGATTTTAAAGAAGAGAATTCCGCGTGGAGTTTTTGGCGACGTCGCCCTTGACGACATCAACAAGGAATCGGAAGTTATTTACAACCTGGTTTCTGAAAGCGTTGGCTGCAGGAACGCGAAATACCAGGAACAGCTGGAAGTTTCTTTGTCGGAAGGCGTACACAGCTGGACATTGCGCAGCAAGCTTGACTGGCACAATGAACTTGCAAATGGAACGCATGTGCTATTCAGCGTCAAGTCCGGCGATATTTCCAATACAGATTTTACCAAGCTGTTTTTGGACGCCCTGCTGATTGCAGCAGCAAACTCGAACGATGCTGACGGAATCCCTTTTGAATTGAGGGTGTTCTCGAGCAAGAACAAAGTTGCCGAAAAGAAATTCTCGATAGACCGTCGCGGCGCCATGCAGCGCCTGAAAATCATATACCACCGCTGCTATGTCGAAAATTACCGCAAGTGCGTGCCCGCGAAAATGTACACCGAAGGCGACATGCAGACATTCTCCAATTACCGCCTGAAACTGGCGGGCAAATATGGCCCGTGGTCATATTTTGACGGAAAGAATCTATTCGACCCCGAAAAGTTCTCCGGATTTTCGCACGAGGATTTTTCGAAGGACTGGGAAATCGCCGTGATGGAACAAACCCGCTTGCTGGACCCGATTTGGAGGGATGACGATGAATAATGTTTTCGACATAGAATCGTTTACCGGCAACGAGAACCTTTTTATCGCGGCCTCCGCAGGCACGGGCAAGACTTACACGATTCAGCAAGTGGTGGGCAAGCTGGTGACTCAGGGAATGAACCTGAACCAGATTCTGATTGTGACCTATACCGAGAAGGCTGCCGGCGAACTCAAGGACCGCATCCGCAAAAAAATCGAAGAAGAATTCAAGAAGGATAGCGGAAACATTTACCTGCAGCAGGCCCTGCACGATGTCCAGGGCGCACCCATCGGCACCATCCACTCGTTCTGCCAGAAGGTGACGCAGGAATTCGCCTACGAAGCTGATGTGCCCTTGAAGCAGGAACTGATTGACGAAAGCGCCGTAGAAGAACTGATTCAAAAATCGATACGCGACGTGTGGGCGCACGAAGAACTTTTCAAGTGCTTTGTGAAATACAACGGCGACTTGGATAGTTTTACGGAATTGCTGAAGGGCGCCATCGCAAGCTATATTCCCGAAACGGTCCGCTTTGCAGGAAACATGGAACTTCGCCTCGGCACAAAAGACATTGACTTCGACGATGTCGGCTGCATGGCCGAAGCGGAAGACTTTACGCACTTGAGGGAAATCCCCTGTGTAGATGCCGCCTGCGATATCCTCAAGATTCACCAGGACGAACTCATTTCAAAATCCAAGACGGCAGGCGACTTGCTTAAGGCAGTGTCGTCGTGGACAAAGGGCTTCGCCCTATATAACGGCGCGTCGTTCAAGTTCAATGTCGTGGGCGATGGCTCGGAACTGGATTCGGCCCTCGGCGTCATCAAGGATTTGAAGGCTTTGCTCGACGAAAAATCGGGCGGTATCGAAACGCTGCTTTTGCACAAGTGCCTTTACGAATACACGCCCAAGCTTTTTGATGCTTGGCAACTCCACAAGAATACAAGCAAGATTCAGTCCTTCAACGACATGATTCGAAACGTCTACAAGGCAGTCCTTGATGACGATTCTCCGCTGGTAGATTCGTTGCGGCAAAAATACCTGTTCGCCATCATCGACGAATTCCAGGACACGAACCTGTTGCAATGGGAAATTTTCAAGCGCGTGTTCTTTGATGCCGACGATGGACTCCACCATATTCTGGTGGTAGGCGATCCGAAGCAATCTATCTATAGTTTCCAGGGCGCAAACGTCAAGGTTTACGAAAATGCCGTTGACCAGATTGCAAACGGCAAGGTGCTTTCGACAAACTGGCGCTCTTCCAAGGCAATGATTGAAGCCTGCAACGAACTTTTCCCGCCATTCGGTTTTGAATTCGAATCGTCGAAGAGCCCCACCGATGCTAAAAAAGATGCGACCTACAAGGGAAAAACCATCAAGCCATTCTTGGTGAGCGAGCCGAATATAGACCCGAAAGATTATGCCGAAATCGTGGTCAACAACATTGTGGACATGTGCACTTTCAAGGGCGGCAAGACAAACCTCCAGATTCCGGACAAGGGAACGGGTGAACTTCGCAACGTCAAGTTTTCGGATTTTGCCGTCTTGGCGAGAACACGTTCCGAACTTGACAATATCGAATACGGCATGAAAAAGGCCGGCATCCCGTTCTTGCGGTACATGGATGCGAACCTGTTCCGAAGTCGTGAATGCGCCGAATGGACTGCGCTTTTCAGGGCCATCGATGCCGAAGATTATTCCGACAGGAACCGCAGCCTGCTTTACGCGGCGCTCATGACGGACTTTTTCGGCAAGGACATGGACTACATCAACGCGTTCAAACCCGACGAAGACGGCGCGCAGTTTATTACCATCTTTTCGCGGTGGCATGCATTGGCAGAACAGCGCCGCTGGGCCGAACTGCAGGAATGTATTTACAGCGATGCGAGCAATCTTGTGTCGCTCAACGCTCCGGACCAACTCCAAAGCCTGAACAAGATTCGCCAAGTGGGCGATTACGCCATCGAATACCTCTATACCGCCAACGCCTCGCTCGAAGAATTGATCCGACATTTGGACGGCCTCGCTATCGGTAGCGAAGACGCTCTCGAAAATTCAAACATCGTGGCGAAGGGCACCGACCTCGACGTGGTGCAGACCATGACCATTCACGCCTCCAAGGGCTTGGAATTCCCGGTGGTGATTTCGGTCGCGAGCGAGCGCGGGCATGTAGGATCTTCGGGGCCATACGTTTTCAACAATCCATCGGGCGACCTTTCCCGCGTAATGACTTTTGAAAAAGGCGGAAAAGAAATTTGCCAGCATGAAACCGAAGAAGAATGGCGCAGGCTTTTCTATGTCGCATTCACCAGGGCCTCGTACTTGATGATTTTGCCCTGGTTCCCGAAATTCAAGCCTGACAAGAGCGGGAAAATGCGCGCCCGCTGCAAGGCGATGGACTGGTACGTAGACATTCTTGAGGGCTTTTGCAAAAAAGCCGAGAACGCCAAGTTCTTCGATTTTGTCGAAGACAAAAAGTTTAAGGACCGAAAGGAATCCGTACGCACAATTTTGAAGCTGATGCAGAAAGATTCCGAAACGGTTTCGGCGGCAAGTGTCGAATCGGCCGCACAAACGCTCAAGTCGCTTGATGTGTGGCGCAAGTTCCCGCATTCTACCTCGTACTCGCAAATTGCCCACGGTACGCAGGAGCAAGAAACGGACGAAGGCCGCCTGCAAAAAGACGAAGTCGACAGCACGAAGGCAAAAACGGAAACCGAAGCGCCAACGGCCGAAGACAAATACCCTCGCGGCGCCGAACTCGGTAACGCCATCCACAAGATTTTCGAGCTGGTCGATTTTGAAGAAGTCGGCAAGCTCGCGCTCGCAGAGGCCCTCGAATTCAAGCCGTTGCAGGAACTGGTTCGCAAGTCCTTCATTGACGAGAACCTGGATATCGAACACCACCCGCAGTGGCTCGCAAGAACAGTCGAGATGGTTTGGCATACCCTGAACGGCAAACTGGAAACAATCGAGGGCGCGCAAAAGACGGGCGAATCGTTTACCCTGAACGAAGTCTCGTTTGCAAACCGCCGCAGCGAACTTCCGTTCCACATGGCGCTGGATGGCGTAAAGGGGACGGAACTTCTGGACCGTTACTGCAAGGGCTTTATAGACCTTCTGTTTGTCCGCGATGGCCGCTACTGCATTCTCGACTGGAAATCCGACGTGCTGGGCGATTACGGGAACGAATCGATGAAAGAGCACATGGTGTTCAGGCACTACGACGTGCAGCAGATTCTCTATTCTTACGTGCTTATTCGCTGGCTCAAAGGATTCTACCGGAATTTGACGGAACAGCAGATTTTCGAGAAGTATTTTGGCGGCATCTATTACGTATTCTTCAGGGGCTGTAGCGAAGGCGAAACCTCCGGCATCATGTCGAGCACCTTCACCTCTTACGAAGAACTGAATAAACTTTACAGCGGGATTATCTAGCCATGGACAAGAGCAACGAAAACTTGATGAATGCGTTAGTCGACTGTGGCGCCGTCACCCCGTTGCAAAGGCGTCTAATGGATGCGCTTCCTGCCTTCTGCACCGATGCGGGCCCCGAACTGTTTGATCTGCTCGCTCTTTTGCTCTGCAGGCAGAATTTTGGCGACACGCGCATTCCGCTAGATTCTAGCAAACTGGAAGCGAGGCTTTCGAAGACGCTCGAAAATTTCGGCATTCCTTGCAAGCCCTGCTATAAGGAATCCCTGCAGAAAGCGGCAAGAAAAATCAACGACGGCGGTTACGAAGGAATTGTCGGTACAAGTGCGCACGAACATTCCTTTTTCAAGAAGCCCTTTACGCTGAAGGACAATTACCTTTACCCGACCAAGTATTTCTATTCCAAGCTTAACGTCGAACAGAAAGTCCGCGAACTCTTTGTGGCGCACGCCCCGGTAAAAGGGGCCGCGGAAAAATGCATCGAAAATGTCGCCTCGTTCACAAAAGACGCAAACGGAAATCCGGTACGGCTCGAAGCGGAACAGGCCGAAGCGATTGTGCGCGGCGTCAATGAAAATTTGATTGTCACGGGTGGCCCGGGCACGGGCAAGACGACCGTCATATTCTTCTTGCTTCGGGAACTTTACTGCGAGCATCCGGAAAGGCTTGCCTACCCGCTGTATCTGGCAGCCCCGAGCGGCAAGGCCGCCGACCGCATGAAGGAAAGTATCGTGAATTCCGTGAACCTGGTCGGCTCCAAGGAATTCGAGAACCATCTTGAGATTTACAACAAGATAACGAATGCGGAAACGTACACCCTCCACCGCCTGCTGGGTTACAAACCGAACGAAAACAAGTTCTTTCACGACGAACAGAATCCGTTCCCCGAAAATGCGGTTATTGTCATCGACGAAACGAGCATGGTGGATATCTCGCTTTTCGGGGCTTTCCTGAAAGCGGTTCCCAAAAGCGTGCGACTGTTCTTGCTGGGCGATGCGGACCAGTTGCCGCCTGTAGATGCGGGCGCCGTGCTTGGCGACTTGCTCGGCGTAAAAACGAATTCCACCGTCAAATTGACTGTTTCGAGACGCTTCGACAAGAATTCCCAAATCGGGAAACTCGCCTCGCTCGAAAACGCAGACACCCTTTTTGGCTTCAAGGATTTGAACTCGTGGGTTCTAGGAAGCGCTGTACAGATGCTGGGATTGACTGCCGAAAATTACTGTAACGAAGTCGAAGCCTTGCTTACCCGCTGGTTCGAAAATTACCTCTCGGACTTTGTAGATGCGGCAAGTCAAATCAATCCGCAAAAGCAGTGTTCGCCGCAAGATGCGGAGTACGCAAATTGCCAGAAGGTGTGGGAATTTTGCACGCAGTCAAAAATTCTTTCTGCCGAAAGGCAGGGCGGCATCGGCACGGACTTCATCAACCAATTCATGGAACATCTCGTCCTTGAAAAATGCCATGGCAAAAGAACATGCAAGATGCTCATGCTCGTCAAGAACCAGAAAACCTTCCGACTCTACAACGGCGACATGTGCATTCTCTGTTACGATAAATCGGGCGAAGGCTATCTGATGTTCAAGAAGGGGAACGACTTTGTCTTTTACCCCACATACCTTTTCCCGAAAGACGTATTCGAACTCGCCTACGCCTCGACCGTCCACAAGGCCCAAGGGTCCGAATACAATCATGTGCTGATGTTCCTGCCGACCCGACTGGGGCACCCCCTGCTAAATCGCCAGATTCTTTACACGGGCATCACCCGCGCCAAGAAAACCGTGACCATCGTCGCGACTCCCGAAACGTTCAAGGCCGCCTGCGAAACAGTCATCGAACGCGATACGGGAATCGAACTATAAAAAAGAGCGCCGAACGAGCACTCTTTTTTTCAAAAACAGTCCGCAGCATAGCGACGGTTAGATGAGTTTTTCCACCTTCGCGCAGAGTTCTTCCGCTTCTGCGGCAGTCGGCGCCTCCGCAATCACACGAATCACCGGCTCCGTATTGCTCGCACGCACATGCACCCAGGACTTTTCGCTCCCGAGCCACAGGCCATCGCGCTCGTCGCTCTTCCAGCCGGCAAATTCCGCCTTCACCTTCGGGAGGATATCCGCCACCTTCTTGTCGCCGAGTTCGAACTTCTTCTTCGGCATCACGTAGGCGGGGTTTTCAGCCACAAACTTCTCGGGGCCGCCGTCATGGTGCGCCATCCAGCTGAGCACCAGCGCCGCCGCCACCAGGGAATCGCGCCCGTAGTGGAGCGCCGGCAGAATCACGCCGCCGTTGCCCTCGCCGCCGATGATGCAGCCGTTCTCGATCATCTGCAGGCTCACGTTGATCTCGCCCACCTTCGCGCGGCTGAAACCGCAACCGTACTTCGTGGCAACATCTTCGTTCATGCGGCTCGTAGAAAGGTTCACGCAAACGCTTCCCTTCTTCTGGCTCAGCACTTCTTCAGTCGCAATCGCGAGCGTGTATTCCTCGCCGATACTTTGTCCTAAACCGTCCACGAGGGCGCAGCGGTCGGCATCCGGGTCCACTGCAAATCCGAGCGCGCAACCGTTCTTCTTTACGGCATCGCGCAGGTCACCCAGGTTCTCCGGAATCGGTTCCGCACCGCGCGGGAACGTGCCGTCGGGTTCACAATGCACGCGCACCACCTCGCAGCCGAGTTGTTCCAGCAGGCGCGGCACAATGTAGCTGCCCGCACCGTTCACGGCATCTACGGCCACCTTGAACTTCTTCGCGCGAATCGCCTCCACATCCACGAACGGAATCTTGAGCGTCCCGTCGATGTGGATGCCGTCGGCATCGGGCGCCACCTCGTACTTGCCCATCGTGCGATAATCCGGATAACTGAAGTTGTCCGCATCGGCGAGTTCGAAAAGCTTCTTCACGTCATCGGGCCCGAGGAAGAGCCCCTTGCTGTTGAGGAACTTGAGCGCGTTCCATTCGAGCGGGTTGTGGCTTGCGGTAATGATGATGCCCGCATCCGCCTTGAAATGCACCGTCAAGAGTTCCACCGAGGGCGTCGTCGAAAGGCCAACATCCACCACGTCCACGCCGGAGAGGCGGCATATGCCCGCGACAAACTGCACGATGGCATCGCCGGTGGGGCGGCTATCACGCCCGATGACCACACGCCTGGCCTTCGTAATCTCGAGGAAGGCGCGCACATGGCTCTTCAAGACTTGCGGGGTGAGGGTATCGCCCACGATACCGCGGATACCCGAAATAGAACGCATCAGTTTAGACATCTTGTATACTCCGTTTTTTTATCCCAGTTCCGGAACGCACGCGTAGAACACGAGCGGCTCCTCGTTCTCGTTAATCAGGCTGTGGCTGTGACCCTTCGGGCAAAAATGGCACTGGCCCGCTTCCACGTATTCCACGCCGTCGTCAAAGAGCACCTTGCCCTTGCCCGAAACGAAGAACATGATTTCGCTGTTGGTCTCGTGCTTGTGATAGCCGATAGATGCGCCCTGTTCGAGCGTCCCGTGCATAATGCGAGTCGTCCCGTCAAAGTACATCTTCGCCTTGTATTCCTTCTCGCCACCCTTGAAGTTCGGCAGCACCGTCGTTTCCATGCCTTTCAAATCGATAATCATTTTTACACCCTTAAAGACTTATTGCGCCATGAAAAATAGCATTTTAGAACGGCATCTATCCCATCGCTTCCATAACACCGACAGTCATAGCGAGCGCCGAATAAACCAGGCCCACGATAATGGCAATCTTTTCCTTGCGCCGGAATTCTTCCGCATCGTACTCGGGCGCATCAATCTTCATCTTCCACGCTCCACATGAAGTTGCCCACCGGATGCTTGTCGGCAGCCTTCTGGCCTTCAACTTTTTTAATATCGCGTTCATTCTCTGCTATAGTACAGGAAAAATACAAAAAAGACGGGCCGGGGTTAACCGGTCCGCCTTGAAATTAGATCTGCCTTCAGATCAGGGAACTAGTTCCTGACGCAACGGACATACAGCGGGCTGCCCTTACCAAACGATTCATTCAGAGTAACACCGTTAGTCGCATTAATCATCAAAGATGCGGCTCTTGCTGCAGCATTTTCCGTAGACCCCCACATGGTATATCCGGAACCTGTAGACGGAATAACCGCATTGAATCCCAGATTGTTGGAAACACCGCTCCAGGATTCATCCATCAAGGCTTCCTGTGCGGAGACACCAGTGATACTTGCAAAGTAGTTCGCATGTTCATTGAGGGCGCTCAATTCATCATAGCTAGGCAGATGCCAACCGTCAGGGCAGATTCCTTGACGGGGTTCCGTCGGATTATTAAGGGTCGACTGATATGTACCATCGATATCCATCGCTGCCGACCACTTGTAAAGCATTCCGTATTCCTCGCAATTCTGCAAATTTTCCGCTCCGGCAGAACCTGGGCAACTCCAAAGCCCCTTCAGGTTCGGCGTAGCAACAGAATCAGCATACGCAAGGTTCTGCGTCATCCAAATCTGTGTTCCTATTTTCTTGAAACTGTAAAGTTTGTTTTCCCTATAGTCGCAGAAGTGAGTCGTTGTGTTGAATTCCTCGCCATTGCACTTTTCAACGATTGTACCATAGAGGCGATTGGAACCTTCAGGAATATCGCAGAAATGCGTTTCAGGATTGTAGAAATGACCAGATGCGTTGCTAAAGGTAAAAAGACTATCCGCATCATTGATAAACGAATATATTACCATAGATGAGTTCGAAGCATAAGTCGAGCTTAAGCCATGATAGCCAGGAGCACCCGGAACATATTTAGCAGAGCCACAGTAAGCGCGCTTCTGGACTTCAGTCGAGGACACGTAAACATACAGCATCGAATCAACATCCGACTGCCTTTCAAAGCCATCGCCAACGGGAATATGGTCAAACACCAAATCCCTATCACCAAGCGTCTTGCTGTGCAGGCACTGGGCCTTGGTTGAATCGTAATACCAATGCCACTTCGGGTCATCCTTATCGCCGCAGAGGGTAAGGATTACGCCTTCTTCGCACTTCTGATCGTCGTAGTATGGCTTGCCGCCGCAGAGGGGCACAACAATGTCGTTCTCACCGCAAGCATGGGTTGTGGGGTCATAATCCTTGGTTTTTCCTTCGCACAAGGCGTAGGTCTTTCCGCCGACGCAGAACTGTTCCGCAGGGTCGTATGCCATAGTACCGCACACAGCCTTGAAAAGCGTCGTAGAGCTTGCGCCGCAGGTCACCGTCACGGTACCGTCGTTGTTGTCCGTCAACACGCAAGACACGCCGTCATCACCGGCATCGCCCTTGGCGCCCTTCAGGGCCGCGAGCCATTCGGCTTCAGTCCCTTCGAACCCGGCCGCCACTGCAAGTTCATACGCGCTCTTGCCGTTCGTGCCGTCCGTTCCGTTGGTGCCGTTCGTACCGTTCGTGCCGTCAGCACCCTTCAGCGAGGCGAGCCACTGCGCCTCAGTACCCTCGAACCCAGCCGCCACAGCCAGTTCGTAAGCGCTCTTGCCGTTTGTACCGTTGGTGCCGTCCGTTCCGTTGGTGCCGTCCGTACCGTTCGTGCCGTCAGCACCCTTCACCGAGACGAGCCATTCCGCTTTGGTCCTTTCAAACCCAGTCGCTCCCGCCGGTTC
>ODAI014181907.1_pt1 | contig 29097 bp, 22 predicted proteins | sample 1539321 | NCBI WGS metagenome assembly ODAI01 (sample SAMN02144231, study PRJEB22623) | gut metagenome | biome: sheep rumen | host: Ovis aries | place: New Zealand
CTTTCAAGGAATTATTTATAATACTGAGCGCTGTGATTGGTGCTCTCGATGCCGCGGGGTGGAGCAGTCTGGAAGCTCGTCGGGCTCATAACCCGAAGGTCGTAGGTTCAAATCCTACTCCCGCTATTTCGCCCAGATAGCTCAGTTGGTAGAGCAGAGGACTGAAAATCCTCGTGTCACTGGTTCGATTCCGGTTCTGGGCATTGAAAGAACCGCCGGAATGGCGGTTCATTTCATATAAGGGAATAAGGGCGATTAGCTCAGTCGGTAGAGCACTTGACTTTTAATCAAGTTGTCGGGGGTTCGATCCCCCCATCGCTCATTTCGAGAGACCTCGGAAACACTTTATGTAAGGCGTTTCCGGGGTTTATTTTTTATAATAATTGTAAGGTACTCAGATCATCCTGAAGTATGATCCGAACTGGAATCGATGGTACCGTCTGTTAAGGCTAAGGAGGAATAGACGATGACACTGGAGAGAAGCCGGGAGACGATTTGTGATCAAAAACTTCAACGCCGACTGCATGGTATTGTTCCGGGTCGAGGGATTTGAGGCGTACCTAGAGGGAGATGACAAACTGCCGAATATCGATCTTAGCAGCTGCGAAAAGATCAATGAGGGCGCGAACGGCGTCATTTACAGAGTAAACGACGAGGTGGTCGCAAAGACGTTCAAGCAGGAACCCGATTATTACGATCTTGTCAGTCGGAGGATCGCTCAGAAGAATGCGCTTATTTGCGGCGTCCCTGCGCCGCTCTCCTTCGGATATGCGCTTTATGAGGGCAAGATCGTCACGCTGATGGAACTCATTCATTCCAGATCGGTGATGCAGATCATCGCTTCGGAAGAGGACAGCGATGAGTATATCCTCCGCTATGCGCGGCTTGTGAAAGAGCTCCATGAGATACAGGACGAAGTGAAGCTGAATAGATTCCCGAGGGATCTGCTTGGTCAGGAGATACTCAGCAAAGCCGACAGATGCGACCTCGTGCTGACGGAGGAATTAAGGGGCAGAGCGAGAGCGATCATTGAGGCGATCGACGAGCCTGAATGCCTCGTGCACGGCGATATTCAACCGAACAATGTCATGATCAGCGGAGACGAGATGCTGTTCATCGACTTCGACAACTTCTCGACGGGCAAGGCCGTTTATGATCTGGGAGCGCTCTACAGGACGCTTTTGTGCAACGAGAACAGGGACATCTCGAAGATCAATGCTTTCCTCAAGATACCCTTCGAAAAATGCGATAGAGTATGGAACCTGTTTACAGGCGAGTACTATGAAGACGAGCAGGAAGAGGTCATGCGGCAAAAGACCGCACAGGCAAGACTGATCGGAAATGTGCTTGCCCTTGCCAAACATATCAAAAACGGGGCAAGTCCTGAGAGTATTTCCCGGCTGACTTCTAAACTGGAACAGGAGATTTTGAGGAATTCCGGGTAAGGCGGAGGCCCTTGTCTTTCTTAAGTGCTGCGCTCGAAGAATTCGGGATGAATCACTTCGATGGTAAAGAAAAGGCGAAATCATGTTATACTAAAAAACGAACTTTGCACATCGTAGACACATATGAGGAATGCATAAAATGAGTATGGGATCAAAATCACAAAAGACTGCCAAGAGCAAGGCGCAGGAACCGGCTAAGCGCCAGGACAAGAACGGGCTCGGAACATTCGGAAGGCTGCTTATGCTGGTCTGCCTCGCCGCTTTTGCCGTGAGCGTATGCGGGATCATCTTTTCGTTTACCAAGGCCTTTTTCCACTCGGACAGCGCTTTCTATGTGCAGCTTGCAGTCGAGCAGATGAAGTCGGGCAAACTGTTTCCTCCGGGAATGTGTTACAGCACCGTGCTCTTTGTGCGGTCTCCGAATCTGCTGCTGATCCCCATCCTGACAGTTATCAAGGATTGGATCCTTGCAAGGGAGATCATGGTCATCGTCATGTGGATCATTCTGATCCTGGCGGTTTTCTATATGTTCTCTCCCGCAGAGGACCGGAATATCCCGGCGGCCGTGATCACCTGCATGCTCCTGCTCAATCCGTATCAGACGCTGGATGTGGCCAATGAGACGACGGACATGCTGTTCTTTCAGGCGGCCTATGTCACGATCTTCTTTGATGTCGTAGTGGCGCTCGGGATCATGCACAGGATCATTCTGCTTGATAACAGGGCCAAAAACGTGTATAAGGTCATTCTGATGGCCCTGCTCGCCATCTTTTTGTTCTTCCCGCTTTTGGGCAGCGTCCGGCAGGACATGATCCTGACGCTCCCTTTGGCCGCAGCGATCCTGGTCTATTATTTTCTGGAAAGCAATCAGAGAGTATCCGAAGTGCTCAGGACTAAGCGCTGTGTGGTGACCGTTATCCTGATCGCCGCCGTTGTGGTGGCGGGCTTTGCTGCCTACAGATACCTGGGAAACAGGTATTGGAGCGACAGCAAGGGCTCTTATCTGAAGATGGACAAATACACCGGCCTTTGGTATTCCATCGGCATGTTCGTCAATTCTCTCACGGTGATCTTCGGAAACGTTGAGGGGGCCGTCTTTTTGTCCTTCCCGGGAATGACCAAGTTCATCAACTATTTCTATGCGTTTGCGATCGTGTTCCTGATCCCGACGATCGCCCTGATCCGCTACAGGAAGCACACGAACAAGTTTACGCGCTTTCTGATCCTTTACACATGGATCAGCAACATTGCGGTCGCGGGCGTGTTCATTTCCTGCAATCAGCAGGCGCCGCGGTATCTTTTGACCATCTATCTCGACGATGTGATCCTGTTCGCTGTCCTGTTTTCTGAGTATATGAAGAAACGGGAGCGGCTGACGGCCATCCTGGCCGGGCTGGTCATTGTCATGTACTGCTCAGTATGCCACCTCTATTTCTGGGGACATTACAGGGACAAGATCGGCGTCAACCCGAATGCGGAGCTGATCAGTTTCCTGCAGGAAAATGACCTGCATTACGGATATGCATCTTTCTGGAATGCCAGTGTCAACACTGCGCTCTCGAACGGGGACGTCCAGGTCCTGCCGCTCTGGGATCACGACGGGAAGACCGGGAGCCGCGAGCCCTACAATCCCTCCGACTTCAGGGACTGGCTCAATAACCGGAACTGGTACGATGTGGAATCCCATCCCGGCAAGTGCTTCGTGCTTCTCAACAACTATACGCTGGAGGACGAGAAGGCGAGAAGCAAATGGATCAAGGAGAAGGGAGATGATCCCGCAAATCCCTGGATCGACGAGACGCCGCCCGAGAGCATTATGCAGGAGTTCTACAGTCTGAACCCGGAGGTGCTCACCTGCGGAGATTACACGATTCTGGTCTTTAAGGACAACAAGGAGATGAGAGGTCTTGGAGATACGCTCAAAGATCCGGACAAAGAGAAAGAGAAGCAGGAGCTGCACCCGGAGCTTGAGTGATCCGCTCCTGTCGGCGGCGCTGACGGCGCTCATTATGTGGGGAGTCCTGTTTGTGGACCGGTTTGTACCGTACGGGATCAACACACCGGCGGTTACGGATGCAAAGCTGCAGTATTTGGACCTGTTTGCTTACTGCAGAGATGTGCTGACCGGTCAAAATACGGCGGCCTACACGTTTTCCAACACCCTGGGCGGCACTGCCGCCGCCATATGGGCTTATTATCTGGCGTCGCCGTGGAATCTTCTGGTATTGCTGTTTGAGAAGGAACAGATGAACCTGTTCCTGGAAATATTGATCCTCGTCAAATGCAGCGCCGCCGCTGCTGCATTTGCGTGGATGATCGGAAGGCGTTTTGGGGGCCGTGTTCCCGCAGGGATCACAGAGGCCCTTTCGGTGGGCTATGGCCTGATGCAGTATACGCTGGCGCAGGGAAGCAATGTGATGTGGCTGGATGGTGTCATATTGCTTCCTTTTATTGTCCTGGGCGTTCACAGGGCGGTCTGCGCGCGCCGCTTTCATCCGGCGGTGCTGGCTTTGCCGGCGGCTGCCACGGTGATCGCAAACTGGTACACCGGCGGGATCAATTATCTGTTCAGCGCAGTGTGGCTTTTTTATGAACTGGCGAGGAAACCCCGTGACAGGAGTGTCTTGGACAAAGCCGGTTCAGACAATGTGAAAAGCGCACGAGGGGAGGCTTCGGAACCTGCTGCAGTCACGGTCCGGACGGCGGTCTGCCGATATCTGCTCTGTATGGGAGCCGGTCTTCTCATCGCGTCTTTCCTGTTTGTCCCCAATGTGCTCGCGCTCAGGGCAGGGAAGGCGGCGGGATGGAGCCCGGCGGGAGGAGCGTCAGCAGGCACGCTGTCCCTTGGCTTTCGCGGAAATCCTCTTTCCGTGCTGCGCAGTTACCGGATCGGTGAGCGCAGTGACATCAGCAGGGTCTCCTTTTTCTGCGGCACACCGGCGCTCTTTGGAACCGCGGCGTTTTTTATCTCCGGCAGGATACGGAAGAGAGAGAAGGCAGCGGCGGCAGTGCTTTGGCTTGTCGTTTGGATGTCCTGTTACTGGAAGCCCCTGTTCTATGTTTTCTCTCTGTTTATGACAAACACGAGTTACTGGTACAGATACGGATATCTCGGGTGCTTTGTTCTCTTATATCTGGCCGCCTATTGGGCGGGCTCTCTGCCGCGCGGGGGAAAGTTTTCCGGGATGCGGAGCTGGTCGGTGATCCCGAAAGCCGGGGGAGTCTGCCTTTTGCTGATCCTGGTATCGCAGAAGATATGGCCGGCGGGCGGGAGCGGCAGCACGAGGACAGCGGTCTTTATGATCGTGCTTGTGACGACCGTTACGGCACTCATATATATTCCGGGACATATTCCCGCTGAGCTGCCTGTCCGGCAGGCTTTGGACAGGAGTAAAGGGGCAGGAAAAAAGGCGCTGGCCTTCCTCCTGATCCTGCTGTGCCTGTGGGAGTCATTTCTGGAAACCAGGGCTATGCTCAGGATCTACCACACGGACACTGCGCGCGAATATGAGGTGTACAGCAAAGAGGAGCAGGCGCAGATCAGCGGCCTGCAGGATTTTGACACAGACGGGTTCTACAGAATATCCCAGACGTCGACGAGGATCACTAATATAGACGGGCTGACGGGTGCCTATCTGGACGCGATGGCATACGGATATGCATCGGTCAGCGGCTACACCTCCTGCCCGGAGAATATCCAGCTGGATCTTCTGGACAGACTGGGATACAGGAAAGAATATGACAGCTTCAACATCGTGAACACTTCATTTCTGCCGGCGGACTCTCTGCTTGGTGTGCGCTATGTGCTGTCCCCTTATGAGATCCCCGGGCTCGAGGAGGTTCCGGAACTGGGCATTCACAACCAAAAGGCGGTCTACAGAAATCCGTACGCACTTCCCGCAGCCATGGTCCTGAATCGGGAAGATACGCACAAGGCGGAAATCGCGGACAAAGGCGGGGAGACGCACGCGGATTTCGAAGGGGAGGAGAATCCCTTCTCCTTCACGGAGAGACTTTATACACGGCTCGCGGGGCAGGAGGCGCAACTCTGGATCCCGGTCCCCGCCCGGAAGCATTATGAGAGAGGCACGACGGAGTGGACGCTTACGCTGCCCCTGGAAGCGGAGGCGCAGGATGAGCCGCAGCAGGACCCGGCGTCTCAGAGCGGTACCGGCGAGGCCCGGCAGCCCAAATACTGCCTGTATGGCAATTTGCCGTGGGAGAAACAGGCTTCCTATGCGGATCCCCAGTGGTGGGACGAGGCGCAGGAGCAGGGGAAACTGACGGTGGCCGAGGGCTGGGCTTTTGGTTACGGGGGATGGCTGTCCCCCTCTGTGTTCTATATTCCCGCCGACGAGGAGGCCGGCGGTTCCGAAAACGCCCGGGAAAGTGTCCGACTAAAGCGCATTGAGCTCCGGACGGCAGGCGAGCCGCAGCTATTGAACGAACAGTTCTATGCACTTGACCTGGAACGCATGGCCGCATTGACGGCTCAGATTCGGGCACGCTCGGAGGCAGTGCGGGATCTGCGGATCGGGAACGGCAGGATTTCCTGTGTGGTGGATGCTGAGGAGGGACAGTCCCTTCTGATCTCCGTACCTTCGTCGGACGGATGGACCGCACGGCTGAACGGTCAAAAGACAGGCATCCGCTCATTTGAGGGGGGACTCATGGAAATTCCCCTTGTGCAGGGAGAAAATCATATTACAATGCAATATAGAGTCCCCGGTCTGATGCAGGGGATATGGATGTCTCTGGCCGGGCTGGGAATCCTGGTGGTCCTGAGCGGCACCCGGACCAAAAAGCATAAAAAACATAGAAATTAAAGCATAGAAATAAAAAGCATAGAAATAATAGCATAGATACAGAAAGTGAGGCAGTTGGCTAATGAAGATCGGAATAATCGGCGCAATGGATGTGGAGGTCGCAAACCTCAAGGAAGCCATGAAGAAGGAGCGCGAAGTCGTAAGAGCGGGGATGCGCTTTTGTGAGGGGACGATCGGCGGGACGGAAGTTGTCGTCGTGCAGTGCGGGATCGGCAAAGTGAATGCGGGCCTCTGCGTACAGATTCTGTGTGACCTATTCGACGTCACGCATTTGATCAATACCGGCGTTGCCGGATCGCTGGATGAGGAGATCAATGTCGGGGATGTCGTTGTCTCGATCGATGCGATGTATCATGATATGGATGTGACAGGGCTGGGCTATGTGCCGGGACAAGTCCCCCAGATGGATGTGCTGTCTTTTGCCGCAGATCCTATGCTGCGCGAGGCTGCAGTGAAGGCCTGCAGGGGGGCCGCACCCGAGATCGGCGTCTTCGAGGGACGTGTTGTGAGCGGAGACCAGTTCATTTGCGACAGGGCAAAAAAGAATGAGATCAAACAGATCTTCGGCGGACTGTGCACGGAGATGGAGGGCGCCGCGATCGCGCAGGCGGCCTATGTCAACGGAGTTCCGTTTGTGATCGTCCGCGCGATCTCGGACAAAGCGGATGAGAGTGTCATTGTCGCCTACGATGTTTTTGAGGCGCAGGCGGCCAAACATTGCACGTCGATCATAGAACATATGGTAAAGTCGCTCTCATGACAAGGCCGGCGTGAGTGTTATATTGAGTGTTATATTGATGAGAAAATGCATTGAAAAACGGGAACAGGACTATGGTCCTGTTCCCGTTTTTCAATGATTCATTCGGGATAGATCAGATGTTTTTCATCAATACCGATCAGCGTATTTGTGAGATACCGCTCTGCCAGCCAGGCGGCCATGCCCGGATTCTGGTCCAGGTAGTTGCCGCAGTCTCTCGGAGCGGCTCCCGGGATCTCGCCGCGAAAGTCGCGGATGAATGTGAACATCTCGGTGACCAGCGGAGCAATATCGTGCGAGGAGTAATCTCCGGCAAGCAGCATATAAAAACCTGTCCGGCAGCCCATGGGACCGAAGTAGACGGTTCTGTCCCCGTAGACGGGGTGGTTGCGAAGGAAAGTGGCTCCCAGATGCTCGATCGTATGCATCTCGGCGGTATTCATGACCGGTTCCCTGTTGGGTGCGGTCATCCGCAGGTCGAAAGTGGTGATCACAGCATCACCAAAGCGGTCTTTTCTGGACACATATACGCCCGGTTCCAGGTCGAGATGATTGATAGTAAAGCTTGTGATTTTTTGCATTTTAAAGCTCCCGCGGAAGAAATACTGTCCGGTCGGTACAGTGAAGTGCTGTCTTATTCGTCAGAAACGATCAGCGGCCGACGTTCTGGCCGATGATGATGAGCACGTTGATCACGATGCCGATCAGGACCCATTTGCGGATCTTCTTGGCATTGATCCATGCTGTCTCCGCATCACCTGCTGCGATCGCCTCATTCATCGCTCTGTAGGGACCTAAGGATAAAAATCCCCAGATGATCCCGCAAAGAAAGCCGACAATCAAAAGAAAAAGATGAAAACCTTTACTGGGCATTTCCTGTTGCATTTTATTGTCTCCTCTCATTTGAAATTGTTGTCTGCCTATAAAGACGCAGACGATATAATGAACGTACCAAAGAATACTATAACACAGAAAAAGCCTTTTTTGTAAATAGAATGACGTATACAAAAAAGCGAAAAAAGCAGTAAAAGCGCGACATAGCGCTTTAGGCGCGTTTGTGCGATAATAAATAGTGTTGCGGGAACAGGAGGCTTTTATGACGTTCAAACACAGACTGATCATTGCTTTTTCCATCGTGCTGGTCCTTCCGGTGCTGCTCTTCATATTGTCTTTTATCGTCATCGGCAATGTTGTGGCGCGCGGCGAGGAAGGGGATGATGCGGCTCAGTATCTGGGCTATGAGACGCTGACGGATGACTACAGGCAGTACAGCGAGCTGCTGGACAGCACCTGCGAGGAAATACAGCGGGAGTTGGAGGAAGATCCCGCCATCATAGAAGATCCCGGTTATCTGCAGTCTCTCTCAGAGAGGGTCAGCGTGAGCAACTCCTATATCGTGGTGAGAAAGGGAGAGGACCTGTACTACACCGGAGACGAGGCGGCAGCGGCACATGATTTCCCGATGTTGCCGGGGTACAGCCATGCGATGCAGAATACGGGGACCGGCTACTACATCGACAACATGGTCAAGATGGTCAAGCAGGTGGATTTTACATTTGAGGACGGGAGCGAAGGCAGTGTCTTTATCATCACGAGAGCCGTCTCCTTAGTGTCCAGGAAATTCCTGGGCGGAATGTTTGCGGCCATGGTCGTGATCCTTTTGTTTACGGCGCTTCTGCTGACAAGATGGCTGGAGAGCAATTTCTTTAATCCCATCAATAAGCTCAATACGGCGATGAACAATATTCGGGACGGGAACCTGGATTATCGCTTGCAGACCTCCGAGGAGGGGGAGATCGGAAGTCTTTACAAGAACTATGAGGATATGCGCCTTCGTCTTAAGGAATCCCAGGAGGAGAAGCTGGAGAGAGAGCGGCAGAACAGGGAACTGATCACCAATATCTCCCACGACCTCAAGACGCCGATCACATCCATAAAGGGATATGTGGAGGGCCTCATGGACGGAGTGGCCAACACACCCGAGAAGCAGGAGAAGTATATCCGCACGATCTACAATAAAGCCAACGACATGAACACACTGATCAACGAGCTGACATTGTATTCCCAGATCGACAATGATAAAATTCCTTATAATTTCCACAGAATGAACGTCGCGGACTATTTTGGCGACTGTGTGGAAGAGATCGGGATGGACATGGAGTCCCGCGGCATCACACTGGATTACTCCAATATGGTGTCTCCGGATACGCAGATCATCGCGGATCCCGAACAGATGAAGAGAGTGATTAACAATATTATCGGAAATAGTGTAAAATATATGGATAAGCCGGATGGAAAGATCGACATCCGGATCATGGACGAACAGGACTCGATCCGGGTCGAGATCGAGGACAACGGAAAGGGGATCGCTGCAAAGGATCTCCCCAATATTTTCGACAGGTTTTACAGGACGGATGAGTCCCGCAACAGCGCGCAGGGCGGAAGCGGGATCGGGCTGTCCATTGTGAGAAAAGTGATCGAAGACCATGGAGGATACGTGTGGGCGACAAGCCGCGAGGGTGAGGGGACCTGTGTGCACTTTGTGATCCGCAAGTATCATGAGACCTCGGATATGGGCGATTATGTAGAAGAGATCTGAGGCGCGGTCTGTAAAGAATTAAGCGGAGGTAGTACATGAGCAAAATACTGATCATTGAAGATGAAGTGGCGATCGCGGATCTGGAGAAGGATTATCTGGAACTGAGCGGTTTTGACGTGGCGATAGAGAACAGGGGCGACAAGGGCCTTCAGACAGCGCTCAAGGAAGAGTTCGACCTGATCATCTTGGACTTGATGCTGCCAGGTATGGACGGATTCGAGGTGTGTCGGAAGATCCGCGAGAACAGCAACGTCCCGATCCTGATGGTCTCGGCGAAGAAGGACGATATCGACAAGATCCGCGGCCTGGGCCTGGGAGCGGATGACTATATCACGAAGCCGTTCAGCCCCAGCGAGCTGGTGGCGCGCGTCAAGGCGCACATGGCCCGATATGAGAGACTTGTGGGGGCGGGTCAAAAGACGAACGACATCATCGAGATCCGAAACCTCAAGATCGACAAGACGGCCAGAAGAGTGTGGATCGACGGTGTGGAGAAGAATTTTACCACCAAGGAGTTCGATCTGCTCACATTCCTTGCGGAAAATCCCAATCACGTGTTCAGCAAAGAGGAACTATTCGCCAAGATCTGGAACATGGAGAGCGTTGGCGATATCGCCACTGTCACTGTCCATATCAAGAAGATCAGGGAGAAGATCGAGTACAATACGTCCAAGCCGCAGTATATCGAGACGATCTGGGGCGTGGGATACCGCTTTAAGATTTAAGGCATAAACGGAGAGAAGGATATGCGGCTGGATAAGTACCTTGCCGAGATGGGCGCCGGTACAAGAAAAGAAGTCAGGAAGATGATCCGCGACGGAAGAGTCACGGTCAACGGCCAAAGAGAGACCGATCCCGGACGCAAAGTCCCGGAAGACGGAGAAGTCTGTGCAGACGGCGCGCCCGTGGTCTATGAGAAATACGTCTATTATATGCTGCACAAGCCGGCGGGCGTGATCTCTGCCACAGAGGACGCAAGGGAGCAGACGGTCCTGGACCTGATCGATGAGAAGAAGCGGAAGGGACTGTTTCCCGTGGGCAGACTTGACCGGGACACGGAGGGCCTCCTTCTGATCACAAACGACGGCGGGCTGGCACACCGGCTGCTTTCGCCTGGGAGACATGTGGACAAGGTCTATTTTGCCAGATTAGACGGCCCGGTAGGAGAGGCAGAGAAGAAACTGTTCGCACAGGGACTGAAGGTGGATGAGACACTGACCGCACTTCCGGCAGCACTGGAGATCCTGGACGGGGAGAACGAAGTCCGTGTGACCGTCAGGGAGGGAAAATATCACCAGGTCAAGCGGATGTTCCAAGCCGTGGGAAGAGAGGTGCTCTATCTCAAAAGGCTGTCCATGGGTCCGCTCATTCTCGACGAACAATTGCCAGCAGGTGATTATCGCAGGCTGACAGAGGAGGAAGAGTCTGCTATAATAAGAGTATGATCATTCGGGGGAATGTGGAGAGGATACGTGCTTATGCGATATAGAAAAGGATGGAGCATCCTTATCCCATTCATATTGATTGGAATTATGACCCTGACAGGGTGTTCGGAAGAAGAGGCTTCGGGCGGCGTCACGGACGTCACCGATGCCTTGTTTTTGTCTGAAAATGCAGAAGAGAGCGACGGCGGCGATGAGATCGCGGGTCAGGAGAGTGTGTCGGGGATTCAGGGAGCAGAGGAAGAAGCAGGCGCCAGGATCATGACAGCGGAAGAATGTTCGGATCTGGAGAAGTTTCTGAATGAGACGGGCAATTACGGATTCCTGCTTTCGATCTACGAGCGCCCGCAGGATATCGATGCGGAGCAGGTCTTTTATATCGGCGCCGGCATTGATCTGATCCGGGTCACGGATGAGGAGCGCGAGGCCTATCTTGATCATACAGGGATGGAAGAAGCGGTCAACCTGTTCAAGCTCAGCACATCGCAGATCTCGGATTTTCTCCTGTACAAGACCGGGATTTCCCTGGATCAGCTCACGAAGAAACCGGACTGGGTCTATTTGGAAGAGTATGACTCCTATTATCAGTGTCACGGAGATGAGGAAACGAATATCTGTACCTTCGAAGTGACGGACGGCGCCGTCCAGGGCGATTTCTGCAGAGTGCACTACAGATTGAAACGGTTTGCTGGGGAAGAGGACGGCTGGCATCTTCCGGTCTATGAAGTGATCCTCAAAAAGAACGGCGACAGCTACAGATTCTGTGCCAACCGTTTCTGGATGGAGAAGGAACTTCTGGTCCGAACATATATGAAGACGGATCTGACACCGGGAGGAAGCACCTCGATCTGCGCCTATAAGCCGGAAAAGGGCATCAGCGAGAATGCGGACGTGACCTTCGCAATGGTCCGGGACGGAGACATCGCCTATATTCTGCCCGGCATGAACGATTCCAATATCAGAAAGGACATGATATTCAACAACATCAGGGCGGTCGACTGCGGGGACTATGACGGAGACGGAAAGACGGAAATCCTGACGATCTGCAGATATCAGATCGGCAGACGCGCTTTCGGCAGAGGGGACAGCCTGGAGGCCAGGATCTACCGCCTCGGTACCGACGGAGCGCCTGTGCTCGACATGCCGCTGACGAAAAGGATCAACAGACATCTGAAGACACTGTCGATCTCAGAGATCGAAACCTATATAAAGTCCGGCAGCAAGCGCGTCAAGTATTCCGATTGGAAAGAGGCGTATGCGGCGGAAGTCTCGGCGCGGGATCCCAAGGATTTCAAGGGCTATGCGCTGATCAATATCGATGACAACCGGACGCCGGAACTGCTGGAAATAGGGAGCACGGATGACAAAGGAGCCCGGGTCTTCACCTTCCATAACGGCGTGCTGGAGGAGACCAAGATCAGCCGGGACTTTGCGTATCTCCGCAAAGGGAACCTGGTGCTGAGCAGGAATGGCACCGGCAGCTACTTCTCCGAGACACTCTTTATCATTACCGGAAACAGGCTGGGAATTTTCCAAAACGGAAACTACGGCACTATGGATGCGGCGGTGACTTCCTACGGCAAAGACGGCAAACCGAACTACGCTTACCTGTGGGATGACACGCCGGTCACGGAAGCCGGATACAGAGATGCGCTCGGATTCCTGTTTGACATGTCCAGGGCAGTGAATGCCGATCAGATCAAGCTGATGAGCACTGACGAGATCCTCAGGGAACTCAAGTGACGCGATCATAATCAGATTCATACAGAAATGCAGCGAGGGGGGCTGCCGCGCGGAGGGATCTCCGCAGCGGCAGCCTTTTTCCGGGCTCAAGGCTCCGGAAGCCGAGATTGACACCGGCATCGCAAAAGAAGTATATTATAACTCTGCAAAGGAGGTGATTCTTATGGCAGCTAAGAATGACCGGCGCAAACCCGGTTCTTCTTTCTCTAAGAAGCTCCGGCATAAAGCCGCTGCCAGAAATACCATTATCATAGCATCGGTCGTGCTTGTATTTACCTTGATCTTCGTCTTTGGGATCAACAAATGGCGGATCGATATCCATCTGAACGGAGAACGCGAGGTGGTCCGCGAGTGCGGAAATCCCTATGAGGATGAAGGGGCCACCGCAGAACTTACCGGATCGATCCTGAGCTTTGTACACCATCCGCTCTCAGTGGACATCTCTGCCAAAGGTGTCAATATTCACGAGCCCGGGACCTACACCGTTACGTTCAGCTCTAAGTTCCTTGCTCTGAGCGCCGAGGACACCCGAACGGTCGTCATTGTGGATACAACGCCTCCGGTCATTGAACTTAAGCATATTGACGATTATTACACGCTTCCCCACCACGAGTACGAGGAAGAAGGATTTACGGCCATCGATAATCATGACGGAGACATCACCGACAAGGTCACCCGCGAGGAGAGGGACGGAACGGTCTATTACTCCGTAACGGACAAGGCCGGGAACACGGCTTCGGCGGAGAGGGAGATTTTCTATGATGATCGAAACGCACCTGTGTTTCATTTCCCTTCCGGTGAAGAGGCCTTTATTTTCAAAGGAGAAACCTGGGAAGACGATGTCCAGGCCGAAGATGACGCCGACGGAGATGTCACAGACAGGATCGAGCGCACCGGCGAAGTCAATCTTGCGAAAGCAGGAACTTATACGCTCACCTATAAAGTCAGCGATGAGTGGGGAAATGAGGCGGAGATGAGCCGGTATGTCACGGTGAAGAGAAAGGCGCCGGCCATTCCCAAGAAAATGGATCCGACCAAAGTGATCTATCTGACTTTCGACGACGGTCCCGGACCTTACACCGAGGAACTCTTAAAGACTCTTGCCAAGCACAAAGTAAGGGCGACCTTCTTCGTGACTGCGGCAAACGATGACTATCAGGATCTGATCCGTGCCGAATACAAGGCGGGACACACGGTCGCTGTACACACCGCCACACACGATTACGAGCAGATTTACGCCAGCTCCGAGGCATACTGGGACGATTTTAACAAAATGCAGGACATCGTGCGGGAGCAGACCGGCTGCAGGACAGACCTTTTCCGATTCCCCGGGGGCAGTTCCAACACGATCAGCGCAAACTATTGTGACGGGATCATGACGCAGCTGGCGGAGGAATCCAAAGCCAAAGGTTATACCTATGTGGACTGGAATGTCACAAGCGGTGACGCGGGCGATACCACAGATGGCAGCGTCATGTACCAGAATATGATGAACGGAATTCATACGTATGAGAAATCCTTCATTCTCTGCCACGACATCAAGGATTATACGGTCAAAATGATGGACCGCTTTATCACGGATGCACTTAAGGAGGGATATACTTTCCTTCCGATCACCAGTGAAACGCAGATCTGCCATCACGGCATCAATAACTAAGCACTAAAAGGGCAGCACACATGATGTGGCTGCCCTTTTTATTGATTTCTGATCGGAAGGGAGCCGGCAAAGAGGCGGGTTTCTTAAAGCCATCGGTCCGGGGAGTCTGCGGGAATGCTTGCGAAGGATGCAGTGATTCGGTAAGATAATCAGCATAAGGGAAAGCGCAGAGAGCGGCGCCTGCGCCGCAATGGAGGTCGCTATGGAACACAAGCCGGATCTGAGAGAGATCACCCGCTATCTGGGATATTACGGGGTCACGCCTGATGAGAGCATGATGCGGGAGATCGATCAGTGCATCAAAGAGCTGGAGAAAGTGATCACGCCCAGATTTGTGTATGACCGGTTCGGCCTCCTCGAGAAGGAAGAGGGAGACGGGAGCGTCCTCTCTTTTGGCGGGATCGAGACCGGGAGCAGGGATCTGGCGCGGAATCTGAAGGGGTGCACGGGAGTCTATATCATGGCGGTCACGCTGGGACCGGGGCCGGACAGGCTTGTGCGGCGGGAGAGCGTGGGAAGGATGAGCCGCGCGCTCGTCTGCCAGGCAGCCGCTGCGGCGATGACGGAAGCCTGGTGCGATGAGATCAATGAGAGGATCCGACACGAGGCGGCAAAAGACGGACTGTACACGAGACCCAGATTCTCCCCGGGCTATGGAGACCTGCCGCTGTCTCTGCAGGCACAGATCAGCGGGATCCTGAATATGCCCAAGGAAATCGGCGTGAGCCTTACCGAGTCATATTTAATGACGCCCAGTAAGTCGGTGACGGCGCTGATCGGCGTCTCGCCGGAGCCGGGAAGGACAGGCGCCGGAGGGCATGACATCACCGGGCCGGCGCCCGGGAAATGCGTCAGCTGTGCCGCCGCAGAGAGCTGCCCTTATGCGGACAAGAGCGGAGGAGATGATGTGTGCGGATCACAGCATTCGCAGGGAATAATAGATTCTGATGGAAATTCATGAGGAAGAGTTAAGAAAATGAGAAGAGATTTGCGCGAACGTCTTGGAAAAGAATGGCTTTTTTGCGATGGCGGGACAGGCACGATCCTGCAGGCCAAAGGACTGCGGGGCGGAGAGCTGCCTGAGACCTGGAATTTGGAGAGACCGGAGGAGATCATTGATCTGCACTGCAGGTATTTGGAGGCAGGGTGCGATATTTTCAACACAAATACGTTTGGCGCAAATGCACTGAAGTTTCCCGAGCGGCTGCAGGAGATCGTCACGGCCGCGGTGGAGCTGGGAAAAGAGGCAAGGCGCAGGACCGGCCGCGAGGACGCATACATAGCCCTTGATATCGGCCCGACGGGGAAACTCCTGCAGCCTTTGGGAGATCTTCCGTTTGAGAGAGCGGTGGAGATCTTCGGAGAAGTCGTCCGTTACGGGAGTGCAGCGGGAGCGGACCTGGTCATGATCGAGACCATGTCGGACAGCTACGAGGCGAAGGCGGCGGTCCTGGCTGCGAAGGAGAACTGCGATCTCCCGGTCTGCATCACGACGACCTATGACGGAAAAGGAAAGCTTCTGACCGGAGGCGACGTCGACTCGACAGTTGCTCTTTTGGAAGGGCTGCGGGTGGACGCGCTCGGCGTCAACTGCGGACTGGGACCGGAGCAGATGGTGCCCGTTGTGCGCCGCCTCACAGAGGTGTGCAGTGTTCCGGTGATCGTCAATCCCAATGCCGGCCTTCCGAGGACGGAGGGCGGCAAAACGGTCTACAACGTGGGCCCGGAAGATTTTGCCCGGCAGATGGAAGAGATCGCGGCCATGGGCGTCCATGTGATCGGCGGCTGCTGCGGAACGACGCCGGAGCATATCCGCCTCACGGCGCAGAGGGTCAGAAATGTGCCGTTTCAGGAGCCCGTCCCCAAGCACAGGACCGTCGTCAGCTCCTACTCGCAGTGCGTAGAGATCGGACCGCGCCCCGTGATCATTGGCGAGCGCATCAATCCGACCGGCAAGAAGAAATTCAAGCAGGCGCTCAGGGACAACAATATCGAGTACATTCTGGAAGAAGGCCTGCGGCAGGAGGACAGCGGCGCGCATATCCTGGATGTCAATGTGGGGCTGCCGGAGATCGACGAGCCGGCGATGATGGGAGAGGTGGTCACAAGGCTGCAGAGCGTGCTCGCCCTGCCTCTTCAGATCGACACAAGCGATGCGGAGGCGCTCGAGAGAGGCATGCGCCTCTATAACGGAAAGCCCATGGTCAACTCCGTCAACGGCAAACAGGAGAGCATGGAAACGATCTTCCCCCTTGTCCGCAAATACGGCGGCGTCCTGGTCGCGCTTGTCCTGGATGAGGACGGAATACCGGGAGATGCCGACGGGAGGATCCGTATAGCGAGGAAGATCTATGAAGCGGCTGACCGCTACGGCGTCCCGCGCGAGGATATCGTGATCGACGGACTGGCGATGACGATCTCTTCTGACAGCGCATCGGCAATGGTGACGCTGGAGACGCTGCGCAGAGTCCGGGATGAACTGCACGGGCACACGATCCTTGGGGTATCCAATATATCTTTCGGCCTTCCCAGGCGGGCGATCATCAATTCGTTTTTCCTGGCCATGGCGCTCCAGAGCGGACTGTCCGCAGCGATCATGAATCCCGGAAACGAAGAGATGATGGAGGCCTACAGAGCTTACCTGGCCCTGGCGAATCTGGACCCGCAGTGCATGAATTATATTGCGGCATATGCCGGAACACCGGACAGAAGGCCGACGGAGAGCATAGCAGCCTCCTCACAGGGTGCCGCAGCAGGCGGATCGCGGGAAGCTTCTGCATCCGGAAGCCCGGCCCCGGGCGGATCGGAAATGGGGCTCGCGGAGAGCGTGGCGCGCGGAATGGCCGAGAGGGCGGCAGCAGCTGCACAGGCGGCGCTCAAGACCGTTGACCCTCTGGATCTGATCAACAGGGAACTGATCCCGGCACTGGACAAGGTGGGCAAGGGATTTGAGAAAGGCACCGTCTTTCTGCCGCAGCTCTTAATGAGCGCGGAAGCTGCCAAAGCCGCTTTTGAAATGGTCAAGGAGTCCCTGCAGGGGCAGGAACAGGAAGTAAAAGGGAGGATCATCCTGGCCACTGTCAAGGGAGACATCCACGACATAGGTAAGAATATAGTCAAAGTAATGCTGGAGAACTACGGTTTTGAGGTGCTCGATCTGGGCAAGGATGTGGCGCCGGAACTCGTGGCGGAGACGGCAGTCAGAGAGAATATCGCATTGGTAGGGCTGAGCGCCCTGATGACCACGACAGTGGTCAGCATGGAGGAGACGATCCGCATTCTTCATGAGAAAAAGCCGGACACGAAGATCGTCGTGGGCGGCGCGGTCATGACACAGGAATATGCGGACACCATTCACGCAGACTTTTACGCAAAAGATGCGATGGCGACCGTTCATTTCGCGGAAGAAGTATTTGCAGACAGGTGATGGGTCTGCCGCCTGCTTAACGGATCAGGTATTCGCAGACAGGCGGCGGGGCTTGGTCAGCCTTCCACGATCAGGAAGCGGCCGTCTCCCACGTCAAAGACTTCGGAGGCACTCAGGATATCGCCGTCTGTCATGTCGACGCCGGCCTCTTCGAAGTATTTGCGGACCGCCCTTTTTCCCTTGACGACGACGGCAAACATCTCATCAAGAAATTCGGCCGCCTCTTCCGGAGTGGAAGCCACTTCCTCGGGGAAAAGCTGGAGCTGGTTCTTCAGAAAGCAGGCGAGCACCTTTTTATCATAAACGGACATGGGAAATACCTCCTTTAGTTTGATAAAATCATCTCACAGACCACAGGAAAAAGATAGTAGAAAGGATGATGAAACGATGGATATCAAGAAACTCACTCAAAAAGACCTGTGCTTCATGTTCGACCACACGAATCTCAAGGCGTTCGCATCGAGCGCGGACATCCGCAAGCTCTGTGAAGAGGCCAGGCAGTACGGATTCAGGATGGTCGCGATCAATCCTGTTCACACCGCCATGTGCAAAGAGCTTCTGAAAGGAACGGATGTGCACGTCGGCCCCTGCATCAGCTTTCCTCTGGGACAGACAAGCATTGAGGACAAGAGTGCAGCTGCGCTCCTTGCGATCTCCCGGGGCGCCGATGAGATCGACTATGTGACCAACCTCACTGCCGTCAAGGACGGCCGCTGGGACTATGTGGAGCGCGAGATGCGCACGATTGCAGAGATCTGCCGGGCAGCGGGCGTGCTCTCCAAGGTCATTTTCGAGAACTGCTACCTGGAGAAGAAAGAGATTGAGAAACTGGCCAAAATAGCGCTTCTTGCAAAGCCCGACTTCATCAAGACTTCCACCGGGTTCGGGACCGGCGGAGCGACCGTGGAAGACGTGGCGCTCATGAAACAGACGGTCGGCGACGAGGTGGAAGTCAAGGCGGCCGGAGGCATCCGGGATTGGAAGACCTGCAAAGCGATGATCGAAGCAGGCGCAACACGCATCGGATGCTCCGCCGGAATACAGATCCTGGAAGAATTCAGCAGGGTATCATGATCTTAGCGGCATCATGCCGGCAGGCTGCATAAAGCCTGCCGGTATTATAATGTCAGCAGATATTTCTCTACGCTGGTGACGGCGTTGGCGCCGTCCGCGACTGCAGTGACGACCTGGCGCAGCTGCTTGGTACGGACGTCGCCCGCAGCGAAAACGCCGGGAACACTCGTCGCACCGGTCTCGTCGGCAATGATATAGCCCTTTTCGTCCATGGAGACATGATTGCGGGCAAATTCACTGCGGGGCGTAATGCCGACAGCGATGAAGACGCCGGACACAGGAATGGTGCGCTCGCTCTGGTCGAATTTGTTGACGACCGTCGCGGATTCCACCTTCATGCCGCCGTTCACGGACTTCAGGTTGGAGTTCCAGACCATTTCCACATTGGGGAGAGAGAGGAGGTTCTCCTGGAGGATCTTGGCGGCGCGGAGTTCGTCTCTGCGGTGCACGACGTAAACTTTATTGCAGCCGCGGGCCAGGAAGATCGCATCTTCCACGGCGACATCGCCGCCGCCCACTACGAGGGCGTCCTTGCCGCGGTAGAATGCACCGTCACAGGTCGCGCAGTAGGAGACGCCCATGCCTGCGAACTGGTTCTCTCCCTGGGCGCCGAGTTTACTGTGTGTGGCGCCGGAGGCGATGATGACGGCCTTGGCTTCATAGGTGCCCTCGTCCGTCTCCACTTTTTTGACAGGTCCTGTGAGGTCAAGATTCTGGACGAAACCGTATACGGTTTCCACACCGAGTTTTTCCGCATGTTCCGCCATTTTCGCGGCGAGGTCCATGCCGGAGATACCGGGCAGGCCGGGATAATTGTCGATCTCGTAGGTGTCGATGATCTGACCGCCGTTTACGTAGTTCTGCTCGATCACGACGGCATTTAGTCTGGCGCGGGACGCGTAAATTGCTGCGGAAAGGCCGGCAGGGCCGGCTCCGATGATGATCAGGTCATACATATGCTTATTCTCCTGAATAAAATCTCTTGGAAATAATCTCCTGATAATTGATATTGCGGCTGCAGAAAGACTTCTGCGGCCGCAATTTGTTATGAACTGCTGCTCTGAGTTTAGATGCTCTTTGTTTAAATATTCTTTGTTTTAAACATTCTTTTCGACGCGGGCCTTCATCTGGGGCTTGGGAATAGCGCCTACGATGCGGTCCACGGGCTGGCCGTTCTTGAAAAAGACCATGTTGGGGATGCTCATGATGCCGTACTTGACAGCCAGGTCGCCGTTCTCATCGACGTTGACCTTGCCGACCTTGATCTTTCCTTCATATTCCGCTGCCAGCTGGTCGATGACAGGGCTCATCATCTTGCAGGGGCCGCACCAATCTGCGTAGAAATCAACAAATACAGGGAGGTCACTCTGAAGGACCTCTGCGTCGAAATTGTTCTCATCAAACTTGTTAACCATGGAAGATCTCCTTTCTTATAATAACCGGCATATGCCGTGCCGGTCTTCTGTCAAATGATTGCTTACAAATATATTTTACACAATTTAAAGTCGGCTGTCAACAGGAATCGGTGATGATTTCAGACGATACTTGTTGTATAATATCACTATACGATATTTTGGCGCAAAATCCGAGAGAAATATGCGCCTGTAAAGCGATCAAGGATTAACAACGGAAGGGAAGGAGTACGAAAATGAGCTATGCGGAAGAATACAAGCAGAAACTGGTGACTGCCGAGCAGGCAGCGGCGGTGATTCAGGACGGCGACTGGGTAGATTACGGCTGGTGCGCAACCACGAACGTCGCGGTGGACAGAGAGCTTGCCAAGAGAATGCCCCAGATGCATGACGTACAGATCTACGGCGGCATCCTGATGCACGCGCCGGAAATCTTTAAAATTGAGAATCCCCAGGAGCACTTCACATGGAACAGCTGGCATATGAACGGCGTCGAGAGAAAGGCTGCTTTGACCGGGCTGAGCTTTTACGGACCGCTGAAGTATTCCGAGCTTCCCCGCTACTATCTCGACAGAGAAGATCCCTTGAACGTGGCGATCATGCAGGTCGGCCCTATGGACAGACACGGATACTTTAACCTCGGACCCAGTGCCAGCCATGCATACGCTGTCATAGAGAAGGCACAGAAAGTCATTGTGGAAGTCAACGAGAGCATGCCGATCTGTCTGGGTGACAGGACCGCCTATATACACATCAGCGACGTCGATATGATCGTGGAAGGCGACAATACACCCATCGATGCTATGCCTCCGGCAAAGCCCGGAACCGATGTGGATAAAGCGGTTGCGAAACTGGTCGTGGAGAGGATCCCCAACGGCGCATGCCTGCAGCTTGGAATCGGCGGCATGCCCAATGCGATCGGAAAGATGATCGCGGAGTCTGATCTCAAGGATCTGGGAATTCACACAGAGATGTATGTCGACGCATTCGTAGATATGGCAGAAGCCGGCAAGATCACCGGTGCGCACAAGAATATCGACAGAGGCCTGCAGACTTACGCTTTCGGAGCCGGCACCAGGAAGATGTATGACTATCTGGACGGCAACCCGGAGTGCAAGAGCGCATCGGTCGACTATGTCAACAACGTGAAGCAGATCGGCGCTTTGGACAACTTCATCTCCATCAACAATGCTGTGGACTGCGACCTGTTCGGCCAGATCAACGCGGAGAGCGCAGGAACGAAGAACATCTCCGGCGCAGGCGGACAGCTTGACTTTGTCATCGGCGCTTATGCATCTAAGGGCGGCAAGTCCTTCATCTGCATGTCCTCCACATTTACAGACAAGGCTGGCAATCTTGTGAGCCGCATCCGTCCGACACTGGCTAACGGCAGTATCGTAACAGATACTCGCGCGAATGCCATGTACATTGTGACAGAGTACGGCATTGCGATGATGAAGGGGCGTACGTCCTGGCAGAGAGCAGAGGATCTGATCAACATCGCACATCCTCAGTTCAGAGACCAGCTGATCGCAGAAGCAGAGAAGATGCACATCTGGAGACGCAGCAACAAGAGATAAAAAACAGGTACAAAACAGATATTAAACAGAGACAAAGCGGCCGCACGGAAGTGCGGCCGTTTCTATAAAATGGCTCAATTTTATAAAAATTACTGAAAATACAGATAATTTAAAGATTATAATAAAATAAATTGACAATTAGGCAAAGCCGTGTATAATAAAAGTATCAAATAAATCCAAGGAGGTACGGTCCAAAGTACAATTAAATCTTAATTCAAACAGAATGTAAACTGAAGAATCGGAGGTACAATCCATTGGACAAGAACCACTGAAAAGGGGTGTTGAGCAGACGTTCGGCATCCCTTTTCGCATGGGTGGAATTTGCGATAGGAATAGGCTATAATAAAAAACGGCAGTTGGTTTGTAAACGGAAGAAACGAGGTACGATATTTCAGAGGAGTCTGCAGAGGCATCTTATGAAGGACAAGATATTAGTTATTGAAGATGACCAGGATATCCTGGATGTAATTACTATTTTGCTCAGGAGAGAAGGTTATCATACACTGCAGGCATCGACGGGAGCACAGGCCCTTGAACAGATCGATCATACACCGGATCTGTTCATTTTGGATGTCATGCTGCCCGACATGGACGGATTTGAGGTGTGCAGGAGGATCAGGGAGAGATCGCTCGCGCCGGTTCTGTTTCTGACAGCGAAGAGCGGTGTGCAGGACAAGACAGAGGGGCTCGCGGCAGGCGGGGATGATTATCTGGTCAAGCCGTTCTTTCAGGAGGAGCTTCTGGCAAGGATCCGGGCACTGCTTCGCAGATATGAGAAATACAGGGGCAAGGAACAGACGGAGCCGGAGGAAAAATATATGGAGTCCGGCGGCCTGCGGGTCAGCCTGGATTTCAACGAAGTGATAAAAGATGGAGAGAGCATCAACATGACGGACATTGAGTACAAGATCTTAAGGCTCCTCATGCGGCACCACAACAAGATCTTCTCCATTCAGAATATCTACGAGAGCGTTTGGGGGAAACCCTATTTTTACGACGCCAACAACACGGTCATGGTTCATATAAGGCGGCTTCGCATGGCGATCGAGGATGATCCCAGGCATCCGTCCTACATTAAAACCGAATGGGGAAGAGGGTACCGGTTTGTCACCAAATAAATGGACGATCAGGAAAAAACTCAGCGCGCTGATATTGCTGGCATTTGCAGCGGCGGTGAGTTTTTTTTATATTTCATACTCTGTCAGCAGTCATATGATCGAAGAGCGCGCCAAAAACGGCTTGAGAGATCAGAAAATGGTGGATAACCTGAAACACTATATATCGGAACATGAGGTCAACACCTATGACTATGAAAAGCTGCAGCACTGGTGCTCCGCTTACAACGGCGTGGACATAGAAGTTTTCGTGGACGGTCTGCTGGCCTACAGTTCTGTTGCAAGGGGGAGAAGCTTCGGGGTCACTGTCACAGAGACGGAGCTTGACAGACGAATGGCGATGCCCATTCAATTCCACGACCGGGAAGCGGAGGTGATCCTCTACAATTATCTGCACCTTTTTAACAGGGCACTGGCAGCCGGAATCGCGGAGGCATGTCTTGTGTTCTTTGTCATTATCCTTTTGGGAATCCGGCGCGAAGTGAATTATATCTGCACCATAAATGAAGAGATCCATGTGCTTGAGGGAGGAGACTTGTCAAAGGAGATCACGATCCGGGGCGGTGACGAGGTGACGATGCTGGCGGAGAGCGTGGATGAGTTCCGCAAAAGTATGAGAAACCAGCTGAAAACGATCGAGGAGCTGGAAAAGAGCAACCGCATGATGTCTGCCGAAATAGCACATGACCTCAGAACACCGCTGACATCGCTGATCATGTATCTGGATTTTGCCCTCGGGGAGATACGAGGAAAGGAACCGCAGGCGGAAGAATATCTGACCAAAGCGAGAGAGAAGTCGGTACGGCTTAAGAACCTCGTGGAAGAAAACTTCAGTTACACGATGATGACAGACTATTTCATGAAAGAGAAGCAGGAGGTCCACGCCTATGAAGAGATGAGCGGGTATCTGAACGATATGATCCTGAGCCTTGAAACGGAAGGCTTCAACGTTCGGTCGGACATCAGCTTCAGGAAGTGCAGTATCCTGATCCAAAGGGACGCTGTTGCGAGAGTTCTGGGAAATCTGTTGACCAATATCATGAAATATGCAGACAAAGACGGTGAAGTCTTTATCTGCGGCAGGGAAAAAGACGAGTATATGGAGATCAGTATCACAAATGACGTGAGGGTCTTCGACGAAGGGAAACCGGAGAGTACGGGATTCGGAGCCAGGATCGTCAAGAGGCTCGTCGAAGAAATGGACGGAGAGTACTACTCCAGTGAAAGCGGCGGAAAATACACGACCGTACTTCGTTTTCTGAAAGCGGTTGGCCCTGAGCCCGCGGAGAGAGAAGAAAAGGAAGTGCAGTGGGAGCAAAAAAGCTGAGAATTAGCGGATCTAAGGGGATTTTGGCAGACACTTGGCAAAGGGTGGCGGAAATGCTATAATTATGAATGCTATATGACAAAATAGGGTCATTTTTGAATGAATCTTGAATGAATATGAAACAATTTGCGGGGGGATATAATTACAACTCAGGAAATTGGAGGAACCGTGAAAAGACAGCATTTATTAGGAATCATTGGCATTTATATAATATCGGCATCCCTATGGGCAGGTGCGGTCAGCCCTGCGGTCACAGCATATGCAGCGGAAGGAAATACGTCGGAGAGCGCTCCTGCGGATGAGCCCTCCGGAGGCGAGGAGCCTTCGGGAGGAGAAGAGCCCTCGGGAGGAGATGAACCTTCCGGCGGCGGTGAAGACTCCGGCGGCGGTGAAGCCTCCGGCGGCGGCGAGGATTCCGGCGGCGGTGAAGATTCCGGCAGCGGCTCCGGAGAGGATTCCGGCGAAGGCGGCGGCGGTTCGCCGTCTGAGGAAGCCGGCACAGACGACAGCGGTGAAGGACAGACAGGAACGGATGACGGCTCCGGCAGCACCGGAGAGGGCGCTGCCTTTGGCGATACAACAGCAGCTCCGGTCGAAGAGCCGGCTATAGAGGGGGCAACAACGGGCGTGACCGCGACGACAGCGGAAAAGGCCAAGGAATTGGATCCCAAGGAACAGCCGGAAGGCTTCCTTGAGGCGGAACAGCACACCGGGTCCAATGAAGACCTGATCGCGCAGCAGCATATCGTGACAGATATGCCCAAGATCCGCAGGGATTTCCGCTTTACGACGATCGATACGGTATACGCTTTCAGCACGGAAAGCACGCAGATCTATGAAGAACGCAGCGAGGATTCCCAGGTGGTTGGGACGATCGCGAAGAACGGTGTTCTGTATGAATTAGAGGACGAGGACGACGGCTGGATCTATGTGGAATCCGGATCGGTGCGCGGTTTTGTGCATGAGGACAAGATGATCCGGGGAGAGGATGCTCAGAAGCTTCTCGGCATCATGGAGGAGCAGGCGGAGAGGATCACGTCGATCCTTCCCAAGGGAATCTCCAAGGAGGCGTATTTCTTCTATGCGCAGGAGACCGTTCCTTATTATGAGAATGATGCGTATGCTTTCCGAAGGATCACAACGAAGGATACCGTGATCGAGCCGGTCGCCGCTTTGGCGAATACGGATCTTGCGATCATGGAAGAGCGAAGCGCACAGGCACGCGAAGCAGGAAACCTCGAAGCCGGCGGTCTGGCCTATATCATTGAAGAGGCCGGAAACGGCTGGGTCTTTGTGGAATCCGGCAATGTCAGGGGATTCGTACACAACTCGGATCTCGACAGAAGCGGCGCGGCACAGGACCAGATTGATGAACACGGCGAAGGCTCTCTTGCCAAAGCCAAAGAAGCGCTTGAGCCCGAAGACAATAAGGCGACATATTATACTTTGACATCGGTCAAGGAGGGAACCAAGTACAGCGAGATCAGAGAGAAGCTGCTGGAAAAAGCGCTCTCCTGCGTCGGAAATCCCTATGTGTGGGGCGGAACCAGCCTGACCAACGGGGCAGACTGCTCCGGTTTCGTTCAGACGCTGTACTCTCTCTTCGGATATCATCTGCCCAGAGTGGCGGCTGCGCAGTCGTCATACGGCACACAGATCCCTGTCAGCGATGCGGCGCCCGGCGACCTGATCTTCTTCGCAAGAAACGGATATGTCTATCATGTGGCCATGTACGCGGGGGACGGGAAGACTGTGGAAGCTTACAGCAGCAACTACGGTATCATCACGAAAGAACTTGGTGACCGGGATGCTGTGTGGGCGACAAGAATTATTGAGGATTGATTTATAGCAGTCAGTAAGTGAGCGGCACTGCCGGAAGATTATGAAACTCCCGGTAGTGCCGCTGTTTTGACTACAACGGAGGACATCTATGGCAAAGAACATCTTCCGCACCATCCGGAATACAGAAATTAAACCCGCCGCTGCCGTCGCCAAAATACCCCTGCCGGGGCAGCGAATCATGCGCTCCATTATATCGGTCTGGCTGTGCATGGTCGTTTACGTGCTGCGCGGCATGCGCGGCGAGCCCTTTTATTCGATTATCGCCGCGCTGCAGTGCGTGCAGCCGTACTCATCCAATATGCTCAGCGAAGGAAAGGACCGCATCATCGGTACGCTGATCGGCGCCTTCTGGGGCTCGGCGATCCTGTTCTTTGAGCTTCTGCCGGAGGGAGGGAGCTTCAGGACCACTGTGCTCTTCTACATTTTGCTGGGGATCTTCTCGGGACTGGTGATCTATTCGACCGTCCTTTTGAACATATCGCAGTATGCCCTGTTTGCAACAGTCGTCTTTCTGGGTATCGCGATGTACCACATAGGGGACGCAAATCCCTATATTCATGTCTTTTACAGAACGCTTGAGACCATCATCGGTGTCGGTGTCGCTATAGTGGTCAACTCGGTGCACATGCCGAGGGTGCGCGACAAGGAGACGCTCTTTGTCTCCGGCATCGACCATGTCCTCTTTCGCGAGGACCGCGAGCTGTCTCCCTATACCATCGTTGAGCTGAACCGCTTCCTCGACGAAGGTATTCGATTGTCGGTGATGACGAAGCAGACGCCTGCAACGGTGAGGGAGATCATCTCAGAAGTCAATCTCAAACTGCCGATCATCGCGATGGATGGCGCCGTACTCTATGACCTTCATACCATGAAGTATGTCCGGGCTGAGAAGATGGAGCCGGACCTGGTCAAGAACATAACGGATTTTCTGCACAGTGAGGGAATACCGTTCTTTCTCAACACCGTGCAGGACGACCTGCTGGTCATCTATTTCAAGGACTATAAGGACCTGATCCTGGAGGAGGTCAAGGACGCTTATCACGACGGCGCGCCGCACGAGCCCCTGTCCGAACATGTGCTTTCCAAGAGCGCCTACATTTCAATGGCCAGGCTCTACCGCAAAAAGCGCATCTCGCCTTACCGCAACTACGTGAGAACGAATGCGGAGATCACGAAAGATGTCATCTATATTTTGGTCATTGATCACAGTCAAAATATAGACAGCCTTCATGAAAAACTCATGGAGCAGCCCTGGGCTGATCGGTGCCGCACCAATTTTGATACGTTTGACTGTGAGGAGGGGGAGAAGATCCTCCGGATCTATGCAGCGGGAGCCAACCGGGAGGCGATGCTGGAGCAGCTGCGGCAATATGTCGGTGCGCCCCGGATGATCACTTTCGGAAGCGATCCCGGCGAGAGCGATGTCCTGATCGAGGATGCGTCGAAGGGACGCATGGTCAAAGAACTCAAGAAGCGGTATGCGCCCGTGGACCTGAAAGGGTGGAGGAATATCATTCACATGTAAGCGGCAGCCCATATCCTTTACAGGCTGTCCTGCGGCTTATCCCCCAGTGTGCGGAACGCGCTTCGGATCACGACGAAGGCCGCGACTGCGACCAGAAAATCAGCGATCGGTCCGGAACAGAGGACGCCGTCAATGCCCATAAAACGGGGCAGGATGAGCAGCAGTACGATCAGCACCAGCTGCTTGGACAAAGAGATGATGATGCCGTCTTTGGGGCGCTTAATGGAGACCATTGTATTCATGGAGACCGGAAGGACGCCTGCCAGGACGACCAGCAGCATGAACTCGTGCATGTAGCGCAGGGCAAATTCCTCATATCCGCCGCCGGAGCCGCCTCCGAACATAGAGAGGATCTGATGTGGGAAGAGCCAGAAACAAGCCGTCTCCACAGCACCGATGAAAAAGGCGTAACGGAAAATGAGCAGAGACGTCTTTTTGACGCGGTCATAGTTACCGGCACCGAAATTGAACCCCATGATAGGCTGTCCGCCGATGCTGCAGCCGATGATCGTGGAGTAGAAGAGGAAGTTGACTTTGGTGACGACGCCCGCCGCGGCGAGGGCCTCGCTGCCCCCGTAAGGGGAGAGCGCGCCGTAGCGGCTCAGGGAACTGTTGAGGACCAGATTCATGACAAACATGGCGGCCTGATTGAGACTGCCGGCGGCGCCGATGGAGGCGATCTGGGATATTTTGGCTCCTGTTACGGAGAAATGCCGCCGCTCCAGCTTGCCTGTCTTAAAGCGCACCATGTACCCGGCGACCAGAAGGGCGGACACGATCTGCCCCGTGACCGTCGCCAGTGCGGCACCCGCGATTCCCATATTGAGGGGAAAAAGGAAGAGATAGTCGAGGACAAAGTTCAGCGCGACACCGGCCATAGAGCAAAACAGCGCATACCGCGGGCTCCCGTCGGACCGGATGAGGAGTGTGCCGCCCGAGGTGACGGCGAGGAAGGGAAGGCCGGGCGCGATCAGGCGCATATAAGTGAGCGCATAGGGAAAGACCTCATCAGTCGCACCGAAGAGGTGGACGAAGAAGGGTGTGAACAGAAATACCAGCGTACCGATGATGACCCCCTGCAGGGCGAGAAGAGTGAGCCCTGCGCCGGCAAAACCGAGGGCTTCATCGGTCTTTTTGCGTCCGTTGCACACATTGAAGTTGACGGAGGACCCGTTGCTGAAGAGGATCGTGAGCGCTCCGCAGAGAAAAGTGAGCGGATAGGCGACGGTGGTGGCGGCGTTGCCCAGAAAACCGATCCTCTGGCCGATGAACATCTGGTCCACCATGTTGTAGAGGGAGGAGATCAGCGTGGCGATGATGCTGGGA